>Ga0078972_1002048_pt1 | contig 69945 bp, 67 predicted proteins | sample YelNatPaOPGAMG01_FD_67568 | JGI IMG/M metagenome (GOLD analysis project Ga0078972, IMG submission 67568) | Hot spring thermophilic microbial communities from Obsidian Pool, Yellowstone National Park, USA - OP-RAMG-01 (SPADES assembly) (version 2) | ecosystem: Environmental > Aquatic > Thermal... | reverse complement strand
CCTATGGTGAGCCGATCAGGGGGCTCACCCCATGGGATCTCTATAATCGACAGGACGCGTACTCCGCCCTAAAGGATGCTGAGGAGGCCTTCAAGCACCTCAACGGAATCCTCAAAAGGCTTAAAGTCGATCTCTAATATGGGGGCAGAGGCTTCAATTCTTAGTGGGCTCACAACCGGCTTGGTAGGAGGCTGGACGTCGGATTCAGGACCGGCCGTCTCTTGGCATCCCATAATTTTCCGCAGCCACCCGGGAAAACCTATGAGACCCCCTCAAACATTCAACATCCGTGTAGGTGCCCCTGAGTTAGCGCTCCGTGCCGTCTGTGATCTGATCAAGGTTTTCCTTGGAGGCTTATGTCCAATAGGATTAGGACTTTGACGATGCTCCGAATCTTCTCGATGATCATAGCGTTGATGGTGTTCTCGTCCATGACCTATCGTCTCCAGGCAGACGGCCGTCTCTGGGTAGAAGTTCAAAAAATATATTCCATAAAGTGGTCTAGGAATAAATTTATTATAGAACTTAATGAACCTTCTGGAGAGGAATCACATCTCGATAAGCCTTTATCGCCTCCGAGGGCTAATACACCAGCGAGGCGCCATTACTAGGCTATGTGGATGTGCTACGGGGCCTACAGGGGACCCTTACCCTATATGCTATAGATATATTCAAAAATTTTTGTAGTCCCATAACACAGCATATGCATTGTATCAAGATGTAATAAGCTCAGGCATGGATCATGGCGTGGCTTCAACACATCCCGGGGCGTGGACCATAGTCGATCGAGGCGCAACTATCCTCCATTATTTAAGACTGGGCTTCCCCATAGAGGCTGGACTATACAGTTAAATAACTAAAAATAATTCTATCTCTCTTCTCCATCATTGAAGGCGGGAGGGCTAAAGTGGGGTAAAGGATTAAGGCTGGAAAAGGGGGTAAGCCCATGAGGCGGAGAAGCCCCGAAGGCTTAAACCCATGCCCCTCCAAGCCTCCCATATCCTTTAAACTCAGCTTCATCGTTGAGGAAGCAAACTAAACAGAATGGAATTAAAAAGAGAAAAGAGGTGGTTTTTAACGTTTCCGCTTTTTAATGGCAGCAACCGCCACGGCTGCTAAGCCGATAAAGGCCATGTAAGGCGCCAGTATGGCAAGCTTGTTCACAGAAGTTAATATGCCTCCAACCGGGTATGAGGGACGTGGAGGCGGTGGAGGCGGCCTCAAGGTATATTCGATATACGGATCATAATCTGTGCCAGTCTCCTCGGATGCATAGAAGTACCATCCATCGAACATTCCATCGCCATCGGTATTGGTCTCCAGCTCTATCCTGAAGGCGCTATAGGCTCTTCCATTGTTTATATCGTCCTGCATCGCAGCGGTTACGTCGATCGAGATATATCCAACGTTTGGGGTTGCAGTGCCGCTGAGCAGTACGCCGGGGTCATTACCTATGGATGGGGCATTGAGATCGGCGGCGGCAAGGGTGCCGTAATCAGCTATGTGAATTACCCGGCAGTCTCCAAGCCCTGGATTGGTTAATGGACTACTAGTATCACCGACACCGTCTAGGTAGCTCCTGTAAACGTACAGGTACAGTTTCGCGGAGGCGATCGTCCCCGAGATGCCGGACAGGCTAAACCTTACAAACCCCTTGAAATAAACGACGGGAGAATCTACATCCCCTACAAATACAGTGTTTGTCTCAACAAATCCAAAATTGCTTTTACACCCGTCTTTTGAGTCGCTGTATACGATGTCCGGTTTGGCCCTAACCATCGGCGCGGTCAGGACCAGTGCGATCAAGAATATGGGCAAACCGATGGTGGTTATAATCCTGGCCGTCCTTTCGACGATGCTCGGCCCCTTCTTCCCTTGCAGGATGCAACCGGCTGAGGCGGTTAACATCATCAACGATAAAGTCGGCTGGTGTCGCCTAAGCAGCTTCCTTCTCTCTCTCACTAAACTCATTTTTTAAGCCTCGCGCGAGGTGCCCCCATGCTTAAAAAGGGGGATGAAGTTATCTTTCCCATCCTTAGATATATAAGCCTATACGTCGAACTCAGATATATTCCGGTCTATCCCCACCTCAAAGTCGTTTTAAAGTTCTTTTTCTTAGCCTGTAAGGCATTTTCCCCTTTTCGATCCCATTGCTGCGACGCCCTCTGAAATTGGATTGCCCACCGCCTATAAGGGTATGGTCCTACAGCCACCCCCATAGGGTGCAGTTTCTTATATGGTATGCCCCATATGATACACTGTACAGGTTAAGATAGGGTTTGATGGGGGAGGGAGAGCGGTATAAGAGGCATGATCCTAAAGGGAACTTTTGATGGGGGTAATGAGATCCAGGTCTTTCCTTTTATCTTCTATAGGGGTATTTCATAAGGTATTCTATAGGGATCTGATTCATCCCTGTAGAGGAGGCTCATAAGAGCCAACTACCTATAGTAGGGGTGGATGCCATAGGGTAGGGGCGTAGGGGAAATTATGTAATAGAGGAATCGCCCATATGGGTTCATCCCCATAGACCTCCCCCACCGTCGGTGGGTCCATTCGACTCGGAGGACGCGAAAGGATAATTCGATGCTCGGATGGTTTAGAACCTTAATTAGCCATCAACCACCCTAGACCGGGCTAATCCCGATCTTTAATCCATAAAACACCCGGGTTTGATACAAATTAATACAGCGTAATACATTTAATACTCCGCAAATGAAGCTGGGATCCGTGTTTCCCGAGCCTTCATCGTCGAATACACGGTGAAAGATGAGGATGGGAGATTTAGGACGGGACAGAAGCGCATCCCAGCGATGACTACAGTTAGCACAGCTAGAAGGCTTGGCTGTTCAACGTGGACGAAAGTGAAGGGCGGACGGAAAGAGTCAAGGGGTGGAAGGCCCAGCTTGGATTGCAGAAGGATGGGGAAAAGCCAGGAATGCGAAGCCCCGGATTATGACTTCAGCGGGGAGGCCATGAGGCGTGTTATTTCAAACCTGAAGCTGCAGAATAGAGTTATCCCGTTCAGGGAAATCTTGGCGGAAGTTTTAGGGGGCTAAAGTCCTGAGGGTGAGGGGCCACGCCGAGAAATAATCCTCGTTCATAGAGCCCTATGGAAACTTCCCTAAGCGTTTACAAAAGCTGAGAGGGGAGAGGCGTTTACGCTGTATCCCCTAAAGTGGCCATAGAAGCCTTCAAGATCGTCGATAATCTCTCAGCGGACATGCTCGGCAAAATGGATGAGAGGATTAAATCAGTCCTCGGGGCGTTAAAGGAAATATCAGTGGTGGAAGAGGGGGTTTTGTATGGGGTGGAGCCGTGTGAGGAGCCCCTATGGTGTGACGTGAAGGACGCAAGATCGATGTAAGGGCTAGGGAGAGGATTGCAGCTAAGCTCGGTAGAGGCGAGGGGACTGCACGTGGTCTTCTCAACTATCTTGAGACATATGGATATTTTAGTGGCGATGAGAGAAGAGCTAAGACCTATACGTTATTTAGATTATAATTTGGATGATATAGAGGCGAAAATAAATTTTATACCAGATATATCGAAATTTTCCAATATTTTGAAGGAAAAGTAAGCTTATTTTGGAAAATCGGAAAATCGGAAAATTGGAAAATCGGAAAAGTAAGCTTATTTGGCGTAAAATTGTGTCGAAAAAAGGAAAATATTCCTCCTATGGGCGAGATTCTACAGATTCCTAAAGGTAGATCCTTCCCTTCAGGGATTGAAAAAGAGGGTTCCTCCCTCTCCTCCCCCTCTTTCCAGCAACCGACGATTTCCAATATGAACTTGAGCCCATTTCAAGTATCTTCCGGCAAAAATCCGAGATTCCATAAATTGCTAAAGCCCGAGGACTTTTACGGTGCAAACTTTGCAGGCGATGGGGGTAAAAGCATGCTCTTGCCTCACGGCAGCACCTAGATTCACATATGAGAAGGGCGCGGAGACAATACTGGATTTAATCTGCGATGGGAGGGGGGAGGGGGGTATGGAATTAGGCCCTAATCTTCAGCTGAAAAAAGCGTAGACAATTCAAACTTTACCTGGGATTACGGTCAGGCCACCCTACTGGCTAGGATGGAATGATAGTGGTGGATCGCCCTATACTCGATGGCATGTTCCCAATAAGATTTAAATCCTCAGGGTTCCCTTTAAATAGATCAAACCCTTTATAGTAGATTATAGTAGACATTTTATGGGGGCAGGTCTTATGGTTGAGAGGAAGGGGAGGGTTTTCAGCCCGAGGGATTTGGAGTCTCTGGTCTTCAAGTGGGGTACCCAGCAGTGGGTCATAGGGGACCGCTTCAGCCTAGGGTTGACGGTCATCCCGCCAGGCACAGCCCATGAAAGGCACAGCCACCCCGATGTGGAGGAGATGTTCTACATAATCTCAGGGGAGATGGAGGTCATCTTCTACTACGGCGATGAGCAGGAGAAGTTCTATGCTGGGCCGGGCTCATATGTTCACATTCCAGCCGGGATAGAGCACTCCGGGGGAGGCCACAGCGTCGAACCGGTTAGGTTCCTAGTAATATATAGTCCACCTGGGCCCGAGACGTACCAGCTTAGAAACGATCCTGAATGCACGGTTCTCCCGCCTGGAAAGCTGCCGGCATACCACTGCAAATAACCCGAGGCTCTCCTCAGGACGCCGACTCCCCCTAAAAGTTAAGACAGCATAATCATCGATGAAGGAGAGCATCAGGGAAATAGGTTTACCCGGTAAAAAGGGTAAGCTCATCTATTTTGTTCCTTGTTTGATCCTCCACCTCGGCCCCTCAGGGGAATCCTCGATCTCCACCCCAGCCTCTCTCAGCTTCTCCCTTATCCTGTCTGAGAGGTCGAAGCGCTTCTCAGCCCTGAGGATCTCCCTGACCTCTAGGACGGCGTCCAAGACGTTCTTCAGGACAGTACCGCCGCCCCCTTCCCCTCTCCTGTCTATGAAGCCTAGGACGCTGTCGAAGATATCGTAGGCTCTTAGTATCTCCTCGAGGAGTTTCTTAGAAGGGTTTCCCTCCAGGCTTCTATAGACGAAGTTTGTGAACTCGCTTATCGCCGCCATGACCCTCGGAGTGTTGAAGTCGTCGTCCATGAGGGCGTAGAACCTTTCAACGTACTCCCATACCCTCTTGACGTCCTCCTCGAAGCCTAGGGCGTCCTTCTCCCCCTCCTCCACGTACTCTCCGAGTTGAAGCCTTCGCTCAGCCATCCTGTAGGCCTGGTTTAAAGCCTCAGTGAACTTGGCTACGCTTGAAACCTCATCCTCATCGTAGTCTATCGGACTCCTATAATGGGTCATGGCGAAGAAAGTTCTTAAAGCCTCGGGGCTATGCCTCGAAAGGGCCTCCCTGATCGTTACGAAGTTCTTAAGGGACTTGGACATCTTCTTCCCCCCTATCGTGAGGAGGCCTGTGTGAACCCAGTATTGGACCATGGGCTTAACCCCGGTGAGGGCCTCCATCTGGGCTATCTCAGCCTCATGATGGGGGAATATGAGCTCCAAAGCCCCCCCATGGATATCATAGGATGGCCCGAAATAGGTATAGGTTATGGCCGTATCCTCTATATGCCATCCGGGCCTACCCCTGCCCCATGGGCTCTCCCAGGAGGGCTCCCCGGGCTTCTCAGCCTTCCAGAGGGCGAAGTCCCCGGGGTTCCTCTTCCCAGGCCTAGGATCGACCCTATGCTCCACGAGCTCCTCAGGCCTCCGCCCCGAGAGCCTCCCATAATCCTGGAACCTAGATATATCATAATATACGTCTCCGTCCAACTGGTATGCGTAGCCCTTCTCCAGGAGCCCCTTAACCTGCTCTACGATCTCATCGATATGCTCCGAGGCCTTCGCATAGAGGTTTACGCTGTCCACCTTCAAGGCCCTCATATCCCTGTAGAACTCCTCAGCCATCTCCGCCGCCAACTTGAAGGGGTCCACCCCGAGCTCCCGGCCCCTCCCAATAATCTTATCATCCACATCCGTTATGTTCATGAGATAGAAGACGCTGTAACCCTTCAACCTGAGATACTTGGCTATAATATCGTAGGCCACATAGGTCCGGGCGTGGCCTACATGCGATAGATCGTAGACGGTGGGGCCGCAGACGAACATGTAAACCCTGTTACCCCTCAGGGGCTTGAACTCCCTAACCCTACGCGCCATGGAATCATAGACCCGGACCGGAAAGAACAATCCAACCACCTAAAGACATAGAGGAAGAGAGGGGGAGAAGGCCCGCCCGGCCTGGCCCACCTTCTCCTCAAGCTTCCCCATGCTTCTATCCTATCTCTGGATTTAGAGTTTGTAGCCTATATCCCTTAGGAATTTCTTTCTCTCCCCAGCCTCCCCGGGATCCTCCACTCCCTTAGGCTTATAGCCGTCCACCACGCCTATCACAGCCCTCCCCTGCCCCGTCTCCGCGACCAGGACCTCCACCGGGTTCGACGTCGCGCAGTATATCGTGCAGACCTCCTGAACCATCTTCAAGGCGTTCAAGACGTTTATCGGGTAAGCCCCCTTCAAGGCTATGATGAAGGAGTGGCCGGCCCCGATCCTCGAAGCGGCCTCAACCGCGAAACTCTCGAGGTCCCCATCGTTCCCCACATGCCTTATAAGGCAGGGCCCAGAGGCCTCGCAGAAGGCTAAGCCGAACCTAATCCCCGGGACGGAGCCCACCAGGGCCTCATATAAGTCCTCAACCGTCTTGATGAAATGCGCCATACCAATTATGACGTTACCCTCCCTAGGAGGCGTAACGGCTACACTCTCAAACTCCATTAAGCGGCACCTCACCTAGAGTAGTAACCAAAAAAGAGATATTAAAACTCTATCTAATCCCCTTAACGCCGGGCATTCCAGCATAATATCATCGCTCGAGAAGCAAGCATGCACGCGTAGGAAGCAGCCCCCCAGAACGCTTCTAACGCCTCCAGCCTCAAAGAGGCATCATGCACGCATAGGAATCTATTAAGTCAGATACTTCGAAGTCATGGAATGGGAATTTCAGCCTTCATAGGGCTGAGCCACGCCCATCGGAGGCGCCGCCGTGGCTTATAGTTAAATGGTTGGGAGGCGGGGGAACCAGGCTCGCCCCCTCCTAAAATATTTTTTCTCCGCCTCCATCCTAAGCCTCTTAACCCTATCGGATTCCACCACGGCTAATCCGTCGATGAGGGCCCCCAGGGCGAGTGGGTTACCCTTCTCCACCATCCTCTTCAACTCCTCATACGTGTAGCCTAAAGCCTCCACCTTACCCGTCTTCAACTCGATGAGGAGGCGGAGCCTCTCCAACAACGGGATATCAGTGAAATCGTCGCTGACCACGAGGAGGTCCACGTCGCTCCAATAGCCGCCTCCACCCCTGGATGTGGAGCCGTGAACCACTGCGGACTCCACGTGAACCCTTTCCCTCAACTTCTCCAGGAAGGCCTTTACAGCTTCAGCCCAAGCCTCTCCAGCCGCGCCTTCACCCAATCTATGATCACTCCGCAATATTTGATGGCTCTCCCAGCCGTCTCCGCATCATAGTACATGCCGGGATAACCGCTCTCATAAGAGTTAGGGTACCTAGATGGAATATAATGTCTATCTAGCTCCCTCGTGTAGACCATGACCTCCTCGACGCCCTGGTCCGTCAGGAGGCCGAGCAGCTCCACGAGGGAATGCCCCCAAGCCCCAATCCCCAACCCGTGAAGAAGGGCCTTCACAGCCTTTCCAGCTGATTGCTGAGCCTGAAAAGACGCCCACTCATAGTTTCCCGCTTCAGCGCTGTCCCCCGCCGCTTTAAGGTCCCTCAAAGCTTGGAGGAGCCAACGCCTCGCCTCCTCAAACCTCTCCAAAACAACCCCCTAAACCTATAGAGTCGAGGAACAGGCTCTTAAACCCCGCCTCGAAATCCACCGAACATGACCTCAACCAATTAATTTTGAAGGCATCATCCATGGAAGTTGAAGTTTAACCTGATCTAACCCCCTTAACAAGAGGATGATCCTATAAGGGGCTGGGAGTGTTTTCATTCACTTCAATTTAAGAGATGCCTCATCTCAACCGTGATCAATATAGGAGCAGCGGCCTCCCCTTAAACTTGCCCGCAACCGGATCTACCTCGTATCTAAGCGTTTCTAGGACTATTACGCCCAATAGAACCTCGTCTATTATATCCGATATCTATATGTCGAAGATCACCTCCTTATCGTACAGGTTAATCCAACCCCTGCCCCTCTTAATTTTAACCAAACCTTCGCCGGTTGCCACCTCCCCCTCCCTTACAGCCTCTATCCCGAGCTCCTCAGCTAAAGATCCCGGCAGAACGGCTAGGCCCGCCCCTGTATCCACTAAATCCTTTAAAATTTCACCGGTCGGCTCTTAAACGCTTCCAAGCCCTATTAACCGGTTATTACCTGTTATTTCGGCGGGAGTGTCCCTAGGCTTCAGTGGGCTTCAATAGCTTCATTTGCAAAGTTAACCTTCCTTAATCTACTTTGAGGTAAGATCCTTCGTAGTGATCGCTGAGACATACTTTGACGCTTTATCTTTAAGATTTTGATCGTCGGTTACGAGCGTAAGTCCATCCTTCATGGCTGCGTAGAGGTATGAGGCATCGTACACCGTGAGGCCTTCCCTGGCAGCTAGCTCGAAGACCTCTCTCTCCGATCCCCTCAGAGACAATGCTTCAACAGCCTCGAATACCCCACTTATTATGTCCATGTACTCTAAAGCCGTATCTCCATCGATTCCTCCAATTAGCTTGTATTCCTTCCATATGGCGTTAAGGGCTTCGTAGAGCACCAAATCTATGGTTACGCCGTTAGCCAATGGCCTAACAAGGCCCCTCTTAATCAGGTTCACTATAGAGCTTGCATCGAAAAGGTATGAGATCATCTATCCCTATCCTCGCGTATGAGCCTAACAAACTCATCGTCGGGGATGTGAGAGACCTTTCCACTTAATCGCTTAGCCCTCTCCTCGATCTCACCGAGCATGCGTCTCTTCACCTCCTCTTCCAGGGCCCTCCTGATGATGGGGCTCGGCCTGATTCCATACTTATCGAGGAGCCCCTTCAACTTACGGGGAATCTTCGCGGAGACGGTTGCATAATCCAAGCGCACCACCCACAAAGTAATACTATTTGTATACTCATATAAGGTTTATCAAAATAGGGAATTCGCCGCTCTACTCCTCCGACATCACCCAAGCTTAGGAGAGGCGCTGCATGGCATCTTGAGAAATCTCCATGTCTAACCCCTCTACGCCTCTCCCCGCCTCAGCTTGGCCGGTCAGGCTTAGAAGAAGCCATGCCTCCTCGCCTTGAAGAGTAAAGGCAGCAACCGGATCAGGCTCCTCCTCTTAACCAGAAGCTTCACGGCCGGTCCTAGAAGCTTCGTAGGCGAGAAATCCAGGGTCCCAATATGCCCGAACGCATCCCTGATGGCCTCCACCTCCCCTGGTTCAACGCTTTCAAGCAGCCTCCGAATCTCAAGGCATGCCTGGAACTTCCCTCCGAGCCTCGCCCTCCAAAGCCTCTCATACCTCGATAAGCCCTCCTCCTCATCCAGGTTTCCCATTACGTATTCCGCAGCCACCTCCCCAGCTATCCCCCCGCAAGTGATGGATGTCGCTATTCCCGCGCCGCTCGACGGGACCACCTGGCCTGCAGCATCCCCGGCGAGGAGGAACCCGTCCCCATAGGTCCTCTCCAAGGGTCCGCTTAAAGGGACGCAGTGGCCGATTACGCGCTCCACCTCCAGGCCCTTCCACCTCTCTAAGAGCCTCCTCCAATACGCGATAGCGGGCTCCCTGACCCCCCTGACGCCTAACCCTATCTTAGCCGTGTCATTGGATGATGGGACGATCCAGGCGTATCCCCCTGGGGCGTATTCCCTTCCGAGGTAGACCTCCATAACCCTCGATGAGCTCAAAGGGTTGGGCTTAACCCATGACTGGATGCAAGTCGCCAACTCCATTTCAGGTTTAATCCCGAACCATCTGCCAACCCCGCATTTGAACCCGTCGGCCCCCACGACCATCTTGGAAGCCACGTAAGAGTCCCCTCCACCCCCGCTCACATCTTTAACCTTGACTTTGACCGGTTCTCGCAGTCCTCCTCCATTCGCTTCCATGCCTTCCGCCCTCCACCCCGTGTAAAGCTTTGCGCCCGCCTTCACAGCCTCTAAGGCTAGGAACTCATCGAACCCCCTCCTGTCTAGGACCGTGAAATCTTGTTTAAGCCAGAGCTCAGCCCTAGACCCCACTACGAGTTTAACCTCCCTAACCCTGGCCTCCACAAGCCTTTCAGGGTATCCGCCCAGGTTCTTTAAGTCCCTCTCATGGATTAGACCCGCGCAATGCTCGGGCTCCCCCACCCTGGGATGCTCCTCCACTAAGGCGACCTCAACCCCTTTCAGGGCCGCGGCCTTGGCGGCGGACGACCCTGCCGGCCCAGCACCCACGATTAGGACGTCGAAATTCGGCACAGCCATCCCTAATATCCCCATCCAAAGGAGCATTAATAACAGGGCGTCTCCAGGTATAGATAGTCATGTTAGGGGAACATAGTTTTAAATCCATATCCCCTTTTAAAGATTGATCTAGGTGTCATAGGGATTGAGGATAGGCGACGTCGAGGTTGGGGATGAGGACTTTGCTGAAGCCTTCCCCATGTGGGTCTCCCGTATACTCGTAACCGCCGTCGACGAGGGATGGGCCCGCGCCGCGGCTGAGGCCGCCACGGGCTTCGCCTCATCGATTATAATGGCTCCCTGCGAGGCAGGGGTTGAGGGGCCTCCAGCCCAGCCTTCGGAGACTCCCGACGGCCGCATAGGATTATACGTTCAGTTCTATCATGGGCTTGGAAGCCTGTTGAAGCAGCAGCTGATCGCGAGGATAGGCCAGTGCATCCTCACATGTCCCACGACGGCCGTATACGATGCGACGCCCAACCCTCCCAAGAGGCTTAAGATAGGATGGGCTGTCCGGATGTTCGGGGATGGCTTCGAGGAGAGGATCGAGCTCAACGGGAGGACCATGTGGAGGATCCCCGTCATGGAGGGCGAATTCCTCATCGAGGACAGAATAGGCGTGAGGAAGGGCGTCGCCGGAGGCAACATAGTCATAATGGCCTCCGAGGCCTCAGCCGGGCTCCAAGCAGCCGTGTCCGCGGTGAGGGCTATAAAGACGCTGAGGGGCGTGGTGCTCCCCTTCCCCGGCGGCGTATGCAGGTCGGGGTCGAAGGTGGGCTCCAGAAAGTATAAGTTGAAGGCTTCCACGAACCATCCCTACTGCCCCTCCCTTAAGGGCAGGATCGACGACTCCCAGATCCCAGACGATGTAAAGAGCGTATATGAGATAGTCTTCAACGCCCTCTCATCGAAGACCTTGAAGAAGGCTACAGCCCTAGCCGTGAAGGCCGCAGCCCAGGTGGAGGGCGTAAGGAGGATAACCGCCGTCAACTTCGGCGGGAAGCTTGGACCTATAAGGATAAACCTCAGGGAAGCCCTGGAATCCGAAAACCCATGATCAGATACAAGCCTCTCTAAACGGGCCTTATGTATCCTGGGATTCCCCGAGAGCCTACGACGAGCCTAAGCCATCCGCGGCCCTTAGCCTCCACCTTCTCCACGATGCCCTCAGCCTCCAACCTCTCCCCAGGTGAGGCTATTCCGCAGTAGAGGCCCTCGAAGCTCACGATCTCCTGCAACCCCTCCACTTTCAGGCCCTCCACGACTTGGACGTCCTCAACCCTGTATACGCCTGGATAGAATATGGAGTCCTCTGCCTCGGCCACTGTCGCCTCGATCTTAGCCTCCCCCAGCCTCCTATATACGCGGTCCCCGTATGATTCATCCACCTCCACCTCCAATTTAACCGGGTGGACCGAGTAGAAGACGCCTTTGTAGAGGCCTCTGTTCCAGAGCCTCCTGTAAACCGTGGCGTAATCCTTGAAGCTGAGGTCTGATCCTAAACCCCGCTCCGAATATATCGCCCTTAAATCCTCGAGGCTGAACCTTCCGAAGTCACCGCCGCACTTGGAGGCATGTTCTTTAAGGGCCTCCATAACCCTGAGGGATGCATCCCTGCCGTAAACCGTTAAGTCCAGATCCGAGAAGAGCTGGTGATGGATCCCTAAAAGGATGGAGCCCGTCACCCCGAAGCATTCCAGTTCGACCCCGCTCATCCCTGAGAGCTTAGACGCCAGCTCCCCCGCCATCCTCTCAAGCCTGTCCCCTCCACGGCTTATGATCCAGTCGAGCCGCTCCTCAGGCTTGAGATGCCTCTTAATCGTGCTCGTTAAGGGTGCTGAGAACTCGAGGCCCAACCGCTCGTCACGGTAAAGGTGCTGGGGCGCCGTCTCCGAGAGGAGCCTCAGCGTCGCCTCCAGGTCCTCCATGGAATACCTCTCCAAAACCCTCTTATATCCCCCGTTGAGGCGCCTATACTTCAGATAGGCGAGCACCCGCCCCGGGGGATGCACGTTCCCCACCACCGTGAAGACCAGCCCGTCCACGGTCTCCACGTGATCGTGATCCCTGAAACCCCTCAACTACTCCACCATCCCTGGGATAAGGAAGTCCCCCCTATCCTCACCTACGATAACCCTAAGGTAGGAGAGACCGCTCCTCCAGCGGACCTCCTCAACGGTGCCCATACCCCTCACATGGTCGCCCCTAACCGCCTGGCAGCAGAACCTTCCCCTGAAGCTCGCAACCTCCCTTATGGGCATCCTCTCATCGCCGACCTTGGCCCAACCTTCAACCAGGTACCTGCAGGGCGTAAAGATCGCCTCGGAATCGTCCAGGACCACCGCCTCGAGGGAGCCCCTCCCCAAAGGCCTATAGGAGGGGTCTCCATAGGATTCCCCCGTCTCATGTGGATACTTTACAAACCTTATGAAGTATTCGCTTCCCTTGAAGAGGCCTTGGAAAGCCTTCCCCCCCTCAGCGTATAGGAACTCTTCCAAGCCTATAAGCCTATCCAATCCTCTAGCCCTGTAAAGCTTTAGGAGGCCCTCCCTCCCGTAGGGTTTGAAGTCTCCACCCCTGGAGAGGAGGTCCCTGAGTGCCCCATCGACCTTGAGGGAGTTATCCCCGCCGTAGACTATGAGGTCCAAGTCCGAGCCTTCCAGGTGGAGCCCGGGAAGTATCGAGCCCGATACCCCCATGGAGCCTAGATCTACGCCGGCCGCCTCGGCCAGCTCCTCAGCCATCTCCAAGATCCTACGCTCAAGCTTATCCGCAGCCCCTCCCCGTCTCATATCCAAGAGCCTCTCTTTAGGGTTGAATATCCGATGCACCCTTGAATCCGGCACCTCCTGCATGACCCTACCGTAGGCCTCATCGAACCTTAGGTAATCCGGGTAGCCTTCCCTGAGGAGCCTCCACCTCTCCCCTAAATCGTAGACCTTGACGAGGCCCCTCCTAGAAACGCCCCGGCCTAAAACCTTGTAGGGGGCATATCTAAGGAAGGCGACCGTATAGCCCGGCGGATGCACGTGACCCCTAACCTCAAATAATAAGCCCTCGCCCGTCTCCAGGAAGTAGCCCTCCGTCAACCCCTCCAAACCCGATCAGACCTCCAAGATCCTCCCAGGGTTCGTATAGACGGTCATGCGTCTCCCCATGAGCAGGCCTATGAGGGTTATCCCCGCCTCCTCGGCCATGGACACGCCCGTATAGGTAGGAGCCTTGAAAGATGCCACGATGGGTATGCCGACGGTAGCCGCCTTCAAGACGAGCTCGCCGGACTGCCTCCCAGACGTTAAGAGTATGGAGTCCCTGAACTCCCCCTTCCCATCCAACGCCTTCAACCCTATAACCTTATCCACGGCGTTATGCCTCCCCACATCCTCGGCGAAGAAGTCGAGGCCCCTCCTATGGTCGCGGAGGAGGGCTGAATGTACGCCACCAGTGCTCCTTCCAGCCGAGCCCAGCTCGATAAGCCTACCCGAGGCCTCTAGGAGATCCATGGGTGAAACCCTCAGGTCCGAGGAGACCCTGGGAACCCCGGCTTCATCCCTATGGCTTAGGCCGCATCCCATCGAGTAGTAACGGGGCTTGAACCCGCTTAGATCCCTGTCCACCTCCACGGATACGAGCCTCCCCCTCACATCAACCCTACGGATCTCTTCGATAGTAGAGGCGAGGCCCTCGGAGAGCAGGTAACCCACGGCCAGCTCCCTCAGCATCTCCGGGGAAGCATGGAACCAGGCCAGGGGAGCGCCGTTAACCACGAGCCCTACAACCGCGTCGACGGCAATCCTATCCATATAGGGGCCGTCAAACCCCGACCTCAGGTCTATCCTCCTCGCCTTAACATTAACCACAGCTTTAGACAAGGGTTCAACCCTTCCCAATATATGATGGTGATCCATGTTAACTGATAAGGGTATCCTCAGCCCATCCACAGGTCTGGAACCAGACGTAGCGTCCATCGGATTTGCGGTAAATTAAAATCCGGGATATCACAGCGTTATCCCATGGAATGGGATCTATCATAGGGCGGAGGAACCGATCCATGGTGAGGGCGCTCGCACTATTCTCAGGAGGCTTAGATTCAACCCTGGCCGTCAAGATCGTGAAGGACCAGGGCGTAGACGTGGTTGCACTGAAGTTCATCTCCCCCTTCTGCCTATGCGACAGGAACGTGACATGCCCGGCCTCCGAAGCCTCCAAGAGAAACGGCATACCGCTCAAAATAGTGTATCTAGGCTCCGACTACCTCAGGATGGTTAGGAGGCCGAGGCACGGCTACGGCTCAGCCCTCAACCCATGCATAGACTGCCGTATACTCATGCTCAAGAAGGCTAAAAGATACGCCAGGGAGGTGGATGCCAAGTTCATCGTAACAGGCGAGGTCCTGGATCAGAGGCCGATGAGCCAACGCCTGGAGACGCTTAAACTCATAGAGAGGGAGGCGGGCCTCGAGGGGAAGATCCTCAGGCCCCTATCCGCAAAGCTCCTCCCCGAGACCGAAGCCGAGAAAAGGGGATGGGTCGACCGGGAGAAGCTCCTCGACATAAGAGGAAGGAGCAGGCGACGGCAGATGGAGCTGGCCGCCAAGCTCGGGATAAGGGACTACCCGTCCCCCGCCGGGGGATGCCTCCTAACCCAGAGAGAATACGCCGCCAAGCTCATAGACCTATTCCAACATAAGAAGAGGATAAGCATGAGGGATATAAGACTCCTAAGGATTGGACGCCACTTCAGGTTCGGCGAAAACAAGATAATAGTCGGGAGGAACATGGCTGAGAACAAGCTCCTACTAGCCCTGAAGAATAAAAGCGACTACGTATTCGAGGTTCCAAGCCATGGAAGCCCCATAACCATACTCCAAGGCAGAAAGAATAAGAGAGCGGTCATAGCCGCGGCGAGGCTGACCGCCAGATACTCCGACGCCGAAGGAGACAGGATCCCAGTTAAATATGGAGTGAAGAGGCCCTCGAGGAAGATAATCGTGGAGCCGATAAGCAACCCGGAGACATGGAGGATTGCATGGCCAAGGAAGGTTCAAAAAACTCCCATCAGAAATAATAGGATCTAATGGATACCCATCTAGGTATATGCTTTTAACTAAAGCCCCCTAACGACCACGTTTTCCCTGGGGGGTCCCCTCACCTGGGGTTAGCGCAGTTTGGAAATACTATCCCGATCAGGTTAAGATCGAATTTGTACAAGCATCGGCCCCAATGGATGGCCGTCTGAAAGCTATTCCTCCCATCCGGTTGTAGAGATCGAAAGATTAAATTCCCCGCACCTTCAAGTACAATAGTAGGGTCACGTCTAGGCGTTCCGCCATGGCTAAGCGAAAGAAGGGCAGGCCGGAGCGGGGATACGTGAAGCCCAAGCGTAGGTTTAAACGTTCGGAGCTGGCAGGCTTCGCGGCCATAACCCTCTTCGTGGTCCTGATCCTCTACCTGGCCTTCTCTCCCCCGTCTGGGGGTCCAACCCCATCCTCGACGGCCATGACGGCCCCGCCGGAGGCCTCCACGAAGACCGAACCCGGCAGGGCTGCCATAGTCGACCAGCTGGGCCTCAGGATGCCCAGCCAAGCCTTCATCGAGGAGGCTGAGGGGATACTCCGCCAGGCGGGCTTCCAAGTGGACGTGTACCCCCACGAGAAGGTTACGGTGAGCCTTTACAGGGAGATCTCGTCCAAGGGCTACCGCCTCATAGTCTTCCGGGTCCACATGGGCGTGAACGAGGAGGCCGAGGATAGGCCTGTAGGCATGTTCACAGCCGAGCCCTATAATCAGTTTGAATACGCGGTGGAGCAGCTCAGGGATCAGGTGGCCTCGGCTAAAGCCTATAATACCACGGAGGTCCTCTTCGCGGTCTCGCCTAAATTCATAAGGGAAGCAACAGTCATAGACTATCCAGGGACGGTCATAATCCTCTCGGGGTGCTTCGGCCTATACAGCGAGGCCTTACCCGAAGCCTTCATAGCGAGAGGAGCCTCCGCAGTCATAGGATGGAACGGCCTAGTCAGCATCGACCATACAGACGCTGCAACCATAAGCCTCCTGAAAGCCCTATGCCTAGAGAAGCTAAGCGTAGGGGAAGCCGTCGGAAAGACCATGCAGGAGGTCGGCCCAGATCCCGAAAATGGGAGCATACTCGGCTACTACCCCCACTCCACGGGCGGATATAAGATCCCCTTTAACGTGGCTCCGATCATAGGCGGAACGGGAATCACGGCTATTTGGATCGCATTGGACAACCCAACCGGTGGAGATGGCCCCCATCGATCCCCACACTACTTTATCAGCCGGCCCACCCGCCTGAACAGGCCCTCCTTACGGCCCTTGAGCGCTTCCAGCCCTCAGAGGAAATCCCACGGCGGTGGCCCCCATAAAAGTTCCTCTGTCCTCTGTATACGTCCTGATGAGAAGGCGTAGGGCCTAAGCAAAAACCCTCTTTTTTTACTTTGCTCCCCCTTCCATCTGGTCCATCCATCGACGTATTCTCCTCCAGCGATGCATCCGGCTCAGAGTTAACGGTATTCCATCTTCGCCTGAGGACAGAATAGAAACGGAGGCTTCACCATCGCTAATTCTAGGATGTCCCTTTCTTCGCTGAGGCTTCTTATACCGAGTGCCGGCTTACTTTCTCCGCGTAATTGAACATCATCTAGGAATCCTTCCCTAAAGGGGTTCGGACGGAAGCCGAAGGAGAGGGTTAGAAGAAGTGAGAAGGGGAATATATAGGGGATAAATCCACATCCACGCCCTCCTTCACAGCCGGCCTCAGGGCGCATGCCCAGTCCTTTCTGGATGGGGCTGAACAAGCGATCCTCGCAGCGGGCGCAGACCGGCGAAGGAGGAGATTTTCAACTCCGGCGAAAAAGATTGGAGGTCGCTTCCCTACTCCAGTAAACGAAGTGGCGCGGATGACCATGGACGCAGGTTTCCGCCCTCTCTTCATCGCTGACCCTCGGCATATCTAGAGAACGCTCCTCGGCTCAGAAAACTTCTTGTGGGCAATAAATGGATGGTAGCCCCGGTTCTATCCGCTCCGCCGTGGATGGGAAGCTAAGCTGCGCTTCACCATCCTGACGGCGTCTTCGTCGCCGTAATAGCGTGGAACCACGTTAACCGGCTTAAACCCATGCTTCAAATAGAAGTTAACGGCCGCATAATTCGATCTCCGAACCTCCAGCCAGACCTCCTCGACGTTCAACGTGGCCTCAGCCTCCTCGAGGAGCCTTGAGCCGATCCCCATCCTCCTAAACCATGGATGGACGGCCAAGTTCAGGATCCTCCCGGAGGAGCCATGGCGGAGAGGGGAATGCTTCTCAGCCACGAGGTATCCAACCGGTGAACCATCCATCTCGGCGACTAGGAAGACCACGTTCGGAAGCCTGCCTACGCGCTGAAACTCTAGGCTGGGCCAGGGATCCGGAAAAGATAAACGCTCTATCTCACATAGCCTATCCAAATCATCGTCGGAGAAGAGCCTTACTCTAACCTCTAAACCATCAGGGCACATACCTAACCATTTTTACTCAGCTCTCATATATTGAGGTTTGCCGCCGAGCAGGCTGAGGAGTGGATGCTCAGCTTTAACGCCGCCACTCAAACAAGGAGAAGGGTGCGGCCCCTCCCCAATGGAGATCGGAAAGGGAAGGTTTAAGGAGGCGGTCTTTCCTCGATAGATTTTGAAAGGCGATGGCAATGCCCAGCGTCCTGGTCCTCGTCCATGGGATCGTCCAAGGCGTCGGGTTCCGCCCCTTCGTATACAGGACAGCCTTGAAGCATGGATTATCCGGCTACGTGAGGAATCGCAGGGACTCCCTCGTCGAGATACTCCTAAAAGGGGAGCAGGAATCCATAGAATCCTTCCTTGAAGACTTGAAGGGGGAGGCCCCCCCTGCCGCGGACATCCATAGGGTGGAGGTATACCCAGCGGAGGAGGCCGCTGAGGAGGCTATAGCCTCCAGCTTCACGATCCTAGGGAGCTCCCCCGAGGCCTCGGCCAGCGGCTCCGTCATACCGGCGGACATATCCATCTGCCCCGAATGTGAGAGGGAGCTTAGGGATCCCAGGGATAGGAGGTTCAGATACTTCTTCATAACCTGCACGAACTGCGGCCCCAGGTTCACCATTATAGAGTCAACCCCATATGACAGGGAGAACACTACGATGCGCCTCTTCCCTCCCTGCGAGGAGTGCCTACGGGAGTATAGGGATCCCAGGGATAGGAGGTTCCACGCTCAAACCGTGGCCTGTCCAAGATGCGGCCCCTCGGTGAGGCTTCTCGACCCGGATGGTAGAGCCTTAAGGTGCGACGAGCCCATTGAGGAGGCGGGTAAGCTGATATCCGAGGGTTGCATAGTCGCCGTTAAGGGTAATGGAGGCTACCACCTGGCCGCTTCAACCCTCGTGGATGAGCCCTTGAAGAGGCTTAGATCCGTTAAGGAGAGGCTTCAGAAACCCTTCGCCCTTATGGCTAGAAGCCTTGAAGCGGTTAAAGGCTTCGCCGAGGTATCCGAGCTCGAGGAGAGGCTCCTCACATCCCCTGCCCACCCCATAGTGCTCCTCCGTAAAAGCCAAGGCTATTATCTCTCAGACCTTGTCGCCCCAGGCCTGGACACCGTAGGGGTCATGCTCCCATATACGGGCCTCCACATACTCCTCTTCGACCGGGTCGGTGATCCGGCCTTCGTAATGACCAGCGCAAATAAGGCCGATGAACCCATAATAAAGGATGATGATGTGGCGGTCAAAGTCCTCAGAGGGGTTGTAGATTACCTCCTCATCCATGATAGGCCTATAGCCCATAGATGCGACGACTCCGTCGTGAAGGTCGTAGAAGGCCGAGTCTCATATATCAGGAGGTCTAGGGGATACGCCCCTAAACCCATCATGATCCCATCCAGCGGGGGGGACCCCACCCTAGCCCTCGGGGCTGAGCTCAACGTCACCTCATGTATCCTATTCGACGGGAAGGCCTTTCTATCCCAGCATATAGGCGATGTGGAGACCCTTGAAACCCTAGGTTTCCTGGAGGAGGCTACGCGGCATCTCATGCGCCTGGTCAGATGTAAGCCTGAAGGGATCGCGTGTGACCTGCATCCAAGGTTCAACACGACGCGTCTAGCCGAGAAACTCTCCGAGGAGTTCAACATCCCCCTATATAGGATTCAACACCACCACGCCCATGCAGCCAAGCTCATGGCTGAACACGGCCTCGACGAAGTCGTCTGCATCGTCTGCGACGGATTCGGCTACGGCCTAGACGGAGGGGCGTGGGGCGGCGAAATACTCTACTCCAACGGCCCCGAGTTTGAGAGGCTGGCCCACCTGGAGGAACATCCAATGATAGGAGGCGACCTGGCAACCCTTCATCCCCTCAGGATGACCGCATCCATTCTATACGATGCCCCGGGGTTCCATGATTGGCTACAGGAGAGGGCGGGAAACCTACCCCATGGAGCAGCTGAGGCAGAACTAATCCTGAGGGAAGCCGAGAGAAGGAGGGGAATCGCCACCTCGAGCTGCGGCCGAATCCTAGACGCTGCAGCCGCCCTCCTGGATGTAGCCTACTCGAGAACCTACGAGGGTGAACCGGCTATGAAGCTTGAGGCAGCCGCTTACGGCGGAAAACCCATCCAAGGCCTCAACCCCATAATAGAGGGGAATAGGATCCTTACAAAGCCTCTCCTGGAGCACCTCTATGAATCCCTCGGCAGGGAAAGGGTCAGGGACCTAGCCTACTCAGCCCACATATACCTGGCTAGAGGTCTAGCCCTTCAAGCAATACGTGAAGCTGAGAGGCTGCAGGTGAGGCATATAGGGTTCACCGGAGGCGTAGCATACAATCGATGGATAACCCGTGAGCTATCTCGGATCTTGGAGAAGAACGGATACAACCTCCTCCTGCAGAAGGAGGCCCCATGCGGGGACGGGGGAATATCCCTCGGCCAAGCCTACGCCGCATCCAGCCTTCAGTGAGAGGAAAGGCCTAGGGGATATCGGGAGATTTAAGGGATCGGCAGCGACGATGAAACTGGCCATTCCGAGGTTAAGAGGGTCCCCTCGTGGTCTCACGGAGGGCTTCGGAATTAAGGATAATGTATTTAAGCTTAGAAGCTTAAAGCTTAATCGATGCGGTATGGTTCGGTGAAACGATCCATGTGCCTGGCTGTGCCCGCTAAGATAATAGGGAAATCCGCTGATGGGAGGACCGCTAAAGCAGACTTCGGAGGCTCTATAGTGAGGGATGTGGACTTAAGCCTGGTGGAGGCTGAGGTAGGCGACTACATCCTCGTCCACGCCGGGTTCGCTATAGAGGTCCTCAACCCTGAGGAGGCAGTTGAAACTCTGAGGCTATGGGATGAACTCCTCAAAGCCACGACATAGATGAAATGTAGAGGCGGATGAACGATCTACTCTAATTTCTCCTCTATAGCCGCGATTTTTCCGAAGGATGCTTCAATTAAACCCGGCCGGGATGTAATGGAAGCCTAAACGGATATTTGCGGGGGATCTATTCGTTCATCCATGAGAAGTCCCATTATTTATCCGCCATAGATGCTAGTTAGGAGGGTGTGGCGAGGTTTCATGTTAGGTCGCCGCACTCACATAGGCTTTCATGGATGAGATCGTATAGCTCAGGTAGTCCCTCCCGGGTCCTCGCCGAGACCTTCACGGTCCTCTGGGCTAGGGCTAATCCCCGCATTAGATCCATCAAACCTAGGGCCAGATCCGTGAGGCTTCCAACTCCTTCCTCGAGGACTCTCTCCCTCAGATAGTCCATGTCGCTGCACATCCTGACCACGTCCTCCCTTATAATATCGCCTTTACTTATGACCAGGACGAGGGGGGATGCGACCCTAAGCCTGGCCGCTAAGGCTAGGGAGAAGGCTGAGACCAGGCCTGAAGGCGACTCCGCCAACTCCGGGTCGACCAGGTAGACTCCAACCACGGGCGCCCACCTGCCCAAGACGTCGATGACCCTCGGCCCCTCCCTCCTGAAGAGGAAGAGCTCACTCTGCCCAGGCGTATCCACGAGCCAGAAATCCCCCGCCTCGAAGCGCCCCGATAACCTTTCTAGGACGGGCTCGATAAGCTCCACAGCCCTAACCATCGCCCCGTTGGGGCCTAAACCCATCTCATCCATAAGCTTCTCCACGGTGAAATAATCCCTCACATCGAAGTCAGGCCTATAGGGGATGGCTTTGCACCCCGGATCCAGGTTCGCAATCCCGACCCTTAAACCCAAGCCTTCCAGCCAGTCGTGAAAAGATGATACGAGGCTGGTCTTCCCGGACCCGGCGGTACCTAGAAAGACAACGAACATGGAGGGAGAACCAGGCATCCCATCCAAGGGCTAACCTCCCCTCAACTTCTCAGCTAGGGACTTCAACTCCCCCCTCTCCAAGAACCTGATCCTCGTCTCCAACCTGACCCTTAAACCCAAACGCCTGAAGAACCACATCAACTCCTCACCGGAGATGGGGCCCTTAACCCTCCCCTCCCTGACGAGTAGGGCCAACCCCCTCTTAACCTTGGAGGCCACCTTGGGGTACTGGGCTTCAGCCGCGGCCAGGACCTCCCAAGCCCTTCCGATTAGGACGCTCTTTAAAACCTCGTCCTCGGAGAACTCCTCTCCGGGAGGCTCCGCCGCCTCATCCTTGACCTGCTCCGCGAACCTCCTCCTCAACTCAGCCAACTTCCTACGCCTCAGACGTTCCAACTCCAAGTCCTCAGACATACCCGGACACCCAGGGAATAACCATTAAAACTAGCCAATAAACATAACCTAAAACCTCAAGTCGAGATGGGCAACCTAGAAGAGCGAAGCGGAAACCCCAAAGGAAGCGATGAAAACAAAATGAATTAAATGATGAAATGGGATAGTAGGATAGGCGGATGTCCTGTAGAGGGGATTTGAGGGGGCTGCTTTAAGCTGTGAGGCGTCGAACCCTGACCTTGATAGCTGTTATGTTCACTCTCCTTTTAATGATGCATCTAGAGGTCGTCCAAGCCCTCGAGGCGGAGGCGGAACCCGATATATTGGCGAGGATCGAGAGATCCATTACGTGGCTTGAAGCCCATAGAAGCATTACACCGCTGGGATCCTACTATTCACTCGACTCCGGAGAAAGCGCTTTAATAAGCGTAGCTGAGAACTCCGCAGTAGCCTACATCCTCACTATGCATACGAAGCTTATGCCTACGAGGAAGTATATCCCTGAGATCCTCAGCATCCTCAGGTTCACCTTGAACGCGAAGGCGGGAGCATACTTTCATCTATACTATAATGTAGGTGAAGGAGCCTGGATATCTGGGCCACAGCCATACTATGGGAACGCTGAGATCCTCCAGAACATCGCCTTCGCATCCTTCCATCTACGCCTCGAGGATCAGCTACTCCTCGAGGATGAGAAGAAGCTGCTGGATGAAGCGGTGGAATCCTCCGAGGACCTGATAGACGTGCTGGCGGAAACCTCTAGGGTGAGCGGCGGGGCTTGGAAGCTCAGGTATGAGGACGGGTCATCCCAGGCAAGGCTCAGGGAGAATTCCATGATCCTAGTATCCCTCCTCCACGTTGCCGCGTACGAGGAGAAGTGGGGATCCTCTGAGAGATCCCGTCTATACGGGGAATATGCCCAGGAGACCGCTAGATGGATCCTGAAAGCCCAGGAGAAGGAGCCTACACGTTGGGGTTACGGTGGATTCTACGAGACGGCGGAGGATTCAGCCCAGTCGACCATCTCCAACGCGGTAGCCGTCTTCAGCCTAACCACTTATCTACGCCTAATCTCGCTTATAGACGAGGAGCCGAACCCGACTATACAGGAGGTGAGGGAGGCGGTAATCCTATGGGAGGAGGCGTTCCTAAGAAGGATGGTGGACGAACATGGAGGCCCATATCAGGGGAGGGATAAAACCGGGGTCAGGAAGTACCCTAAGGAGCTCCTAGCAGCCTCCATGATACTGAGGGCTATGGTTGAAACATGGGTCGTCCATGGGGATCCGAAATATAGGGTATGGTGCATAACCCTATATGAATGGATTACAGGCGGAAACGAAGCAGGCGTAGATCTTCAATTAGAGGATGGATCCTTCTCGAACGGTCTCTCAGCATCCGGGGCTCCCGAGGGATCGGCGGATCTTTATACGAGCATCTATACCGTAGCCTCCTTAATATACGGTGAATGGATAAACATACCGGAGGCTCCGTTGAAGGCCGTCCCCCTGCTCCTAACTTTAATCCTCTTAGTCGGCTTCAAGTTGACTAGTAGAGTATGCCCTGGGAGAGCTCCCATTGATAAACAATCCTTGAGGCGACAACCCATGACTCCAGGCTCTCCCTGTGAATCCTATATAGGGAATCCGTGACCCTTAGGGTCTCATCGCTGAAATGCCCCTTCGGGAAACCCCCGATCAGAAACATCACTTTAGGCAGTTTGGATGCGCCTTCGCACACGTCCCTTAAAGGCTTAGGCGACCCCAATGTGGAGAGGCCGATAACCTTTGAAGGCTTTAGATCCTCGATCAATTGGGGTAGTGTTAGCTCCTTTACCTTCATGAGTGGTTGAGCGTCGAGCGGCACCGCACCGAACCTAAGTAACTGCTCGATCAAGCCTAGGAAGCGGTCGTAGTTCCTCGGCAGCCGCGTCTTAGGATCCACCACTATTACTTTATCCTCCCTGGTATGCACGTAGCATTCCATGAGGCCCCTCTTATTCAACGGGGTGCCGAGGACGCTGAGGAGCGTGAAATGCATAATATCTGGGCGGCCCCTCTTCTCGGCTTCGGGAAGCCTTTTCATGGCGTAGTGATGGTAGGATCTATCTAGGAGAACCTCGTCGGCCCTCTTCCCCCTCCTCTTAGCATACTTGGCCACCGAGGGATGGTCTATGATCGAATTGGGGACGAGCTCCAAAGCCGACTCGGCTAAAACTATTATAAGCTTCCCCGTAACTAAACCCCCTTAACCGGCCTCTGAAGTAACGTGGATTAAAGAAGATAAGTTTTAGTGGTGAAAAATGAGGGATAAAGAGATTAAGGAGCTCGCGATGGAGAGGTTCAGGAACCTCCTCGACATGGCATCCCCCGTCTTCTCAAGGGATCCCGAAAGAGCTAGAAGATACGTCGAGATAGCGTTGAATATAGCTGAGAAGGTTAACTTACGCCCCCCGTCCATAGAGAAACTGTGGATATGCAAGAGATGCCTCACCCCTATAATACCAGGTAAAACGGGGAGGGTGAGGATACGCCCAGAACATGGATCCAAACTCGTAATAACCTGTCTAGAATGCGGCGGCATAAAGCGTATCCCCCTCTCAAAGAGAAAAATAAATAAATAGACGATCGAGGTCGAAGGGGGATTTGAGCAAAGGATTTAAGTTAGATTCCCGATCTCCTTGATTAGTCCTCCACGGAGAAGAGCATCATGAGCGAAGATGAAGAGGTTGAATTGATTCGGAGACGGAAGCTAGCTGAGCTTCAGAAATCGCTGATAGAGGAACAGAGGAAAGCCCAGATAAGACAGCAATTGGAGGCTAGGAAACAAGCCGTGCTCAAGGCAATACTTACATCGGAGGCCAGGAGCAGGCTTACAAATATTAAAATGGTTAAGCCTGAAATCGCTGAAAGCCTTGAGGATCAGCTAATCCAACTGGCCCAGACAGGCCGTATCCCCACCCCTATAACCGATGGACAGCTCAAAGAGATATTGAGGAGGATCCAATCCTTAAAGCGGGACATCCGAATAAGGAGGATCTAGGAATGGCGAGAAATAAACCCTTAGCCAGGAAGAAAAGGTTGGCGAAGGCGGGAAAGCAGAGGAGTGGGGTGCCGACATGGGTGGTGGCGAAAACCCTTGGAAAGGTCCGTACAAACCCAAAGCAGAGAAATTGGCGGACGTCAAAGCTCAAAATATAGAAGAGCCGAGGCGTCCAGGTTATCCGCAGGAATTTGATGGGGGCGTATATAATTGGCTGAGGAAGGCTCCATCGTATCAGAGGAACGGGTCGTAACCATGAACCTGAAGGATCTCGTGAGGGTTCCTCGAAGACAGAGGGCCCCGAGGGCCGTTAAGCTCATGATATCCCAGGCGAAGAGGATCATGAAGGCGGAGGAGGTCAAGGTGAGCAGCGAAGTCAACGAGGCCCTCTGGTCAAAAGGTATCGAGAAGCCTCCGAGGAAGATCACGGTGAAACTCGTCAAGGATGAAGAGGGGAGGATCACAATATTACCTCCATAGGAAGGTTATGAAACCCTGAACATGCCTTTACAGATGGACATCCTAGGTAACCCGAGCATAGGACTATACGTTCTATCCCTGGACACTGTATGCCTCATACCCCCAGGGATACCCCAAAGGAAGATCGAAGCGATAGGAAGGGAACTGGACGTTCCAGTATATCAATCTACGATAGCTGGGTCCTCCCTAATAGGAGTGTTAGCCGCGGGAAACAGTAAGGGTATAGCGGTCCCATATATTATCAGGGATGAAGAGCAGGAAGGCTTGAAAGAAAACCTCTCCGATATAGAGGTCTCTGTCCTAGATTGTAAATGGACGGCGCTTGGCAATATGATCCTTGTGAACGATAGGGGATGCCTAGTGGATCCAAGGCTTCCCTCAAGCCTTAGAAGGGAGCTTTCCGACCTTTACGGCGTAGAGGTGGAGCCGGGAACTATAGGCAGCCTCCCATATGTGGGATCTCTAGCCGTCGCCACGAATAAGGGGGCTGTGACCTCGCCGCTAATAAGCGATGAGGAGAGGGGGCTCCTCGAAGACCTCCTCAAAGTCGAGTCTGAGCCGTGCACAGTGAATGGTGGATTAAACCTTCCGAAATGCGGGCTGGCGGCAAACATCCACGGCATACTAGTGGGCTCTGCCACGTTAGGCCATGAATTAACCGTCCTCACAAAGGCCCTGGGATTCTAGGCTTGAAAAGGGGAAGCCCCCAAGCTAACTTTAAAAGGGATGTAAAATAAATCGAATCGGATAAAAGATAATTAACCTTTAACTGAGACTTACGATCTGAGGATCAGGTGGAGACGTTGAACGTGAAAGTATTCAGGGTAGCCGGGGAAGTGAGGAAGCCCACCACCAAAATAAGGTTCAACCTGAGAGTTAGGAGCGTTAAAGCTGAGGACGCCGTGGAGCAGGTATTATCCGAGCTAGGGGGAAGGTATAAGGCAAAGAGGTTCGAAATAAAGATTGAAAGGGTTGAGGAGGAGCCGCAGCAACCCTGAGGAACGGTGGTGGAGGAAACTTGGAGGGGAATGACCTTAGAAGGATATACGTGGAATACCGTATACTAGAGGACACCGCTAGGATTCTACAGGCTAGGCTTGAACTTTTAAACACAGCCTTAAACGATGTGATGCTCGCGAGCACCACCCTCAAGGGATTGAAGGAGGTTGAAGGGGATGGGGAAGCCCTGGTCCCGGTGGGAGGGGGCTCCTTCATCAGGGTTAAGCTGACGGAGGTAGATAAGGCCATTGTGGGTGTGGGAGCAGGCGTATGCATCGAGAAAGGCTTAGATGAAGCCATCCACGATTTCAGAGGCAGACAGGGGGATATAGAACGCATGATAGCCTCCCTTCAGGAGCAGCTCTCCAAGGTCCTCAATGAGATGGAGGAGCGGAGGAAAGCCCTCGCAGCCCTGACTCAGAAGAGGGAGGATGTTGTTCGAAAGCCTAAGAGCTAAGCTCAGCGAGCTCTCGCATAGGTTAAGCTCCCATAGGCTGGATGAGAGATCCATCTCAACCATACTCGAAGGGTTCAAGATGGCCCTTATAGAAGGGGGCGTGGCGTACGACGTGGCAGAGGAGCTGTGCTCGGGCATCCTGAAGAGGATGGATGGATTAGAGGTTCCAAGGCTTAAAAGTAGGGAGGAAGCCGTCAAGGAGGTTTTTAGGGGAAGCCTCAGAGAAGTGTTATCCGGGGCCGCGATAACGGATCTTCCTAGGCTGATAAGGTCCAGAACCTCCATGGGCAAACCCTTCGTAATGGTCTTCATGGGGATCAACGGCGTGGGGAAGACGACCAGCATGGCTAAAGTAGCCTGGCTCCTGCAGAGAGAGGGGTTCAGCGTCGTGATGGCTTGCAGCGATACCTTCAGGACAGGGGCCCTGGAACAATTGATGGAGCACGGTAGGAGGCTGGGGGTTAAGGTTATCCGCCATAAATATGGATCCGATGCGGCCGCCGTAGCCTTCGACGCCATCAACTACGCTAAAGCCCATGGGATAAACGTGGTCCTAGTCGATACGGCCGGCCGCGTCCACACGGATAGGAACCTTATGGAGGAGATGAGTAAGGTCGTCAGGGTGGCCATGCCAGACCTCAAAGTCCTAGTCTTAGACGCGTTAACGGGTAACGACGCCGTTGAGCAGTGCAGGACCTTCAACGAGGAGGTGGGCGTAGACGCGGTGTTCCTCTCCAAGCTGGACGCCGATGAGAAGGGCGGCGTAGCCTTCTCGGTTTTAGCCACTCTAGGTAAGCCCATCTTATTCATAGGTACAGGCCAGAAATACGAGGATATAATGGAATTCGATCCAGACCTGCTCATAAGGAACCTCGTGGGAGGCGACCAATAGGTGAGCCTTAAAACTTTAAAGGGGAGGGACCTACTCCACCTCCAAGAATTTAAGCCTTGGGAGCTGGAGGGCCTCCTAAGGCTAGCGTTGGAATTCAAACATGGACTCCAACATAGAAGTGGGCTAAAGGGGAAGATTGTAGGCCTCATATTCGAGAAGCCCTCTACGAGGACTAGGGTCTCCATCGAGGTGGCGGTTAAAAGGCTGGGGGGCTCCTCCATATACATGGCTGGGGAGGAGCTTCAACTGGGCAGGAGGGAACCCATAGAGGATACGGCCAGGGTCTTAGATAGATATTTGGACTGTATAGCCGCCAGGGTCTACTCCCACGATGTCTTAGTCAAACTGGCCGAGTATTGTAGGATACCCGTGATAAACGCCCTTTCGGATCTAAGCCACCCACTCCAGGCGTTAGCGGATCTCCTAACCATATGGGAGAGGATTGGAAGCCTTAAAGGCGTGAAAATAGCCTATATCGGAGATGGGAACAACGTATGCAACTCCCTCCTAATCGGATGCTCTAAACTGGGCGTAAACCTTGCCGTAGCCTGCCCTGAGGGATATGAGCCTAACCATAGATTCTTGGAATGGGCTGAAAGTAATGCTTCCGAAAGCGGGTGCGAGGTTAGGATCCTAAGGGATCCCTTCGAAGCCGTAAAGGGGGCTGACGTCGTCTACACGGACGTCTTCGTGAGCATGGGCTTCGAATCCGAGAGGGATGCACGCCTCAAAGTATTCCTCCCAAAGTATAGGGTTACATCCGAGCTCATCGCATCGGCTGGAAAAAAGGCTTATTTCATGCATCCTCTTCCCTGCCATAGAGGGGAGGAGGTTGAAGCATCGGTCGTAGAGGGGCCCCATTCAATTGTCTGGGATCAGGCTGAGAACAGACTCTACACGGCTGAAGCCGTCCTAGCAACCCTAGTATAGTGGGCTTCACAACAGCCATCGTCGAGAACCCTGATTAAACGCCTCACAGGGGATGCCTCTCGGTTGCCTTCGTTGATCCTAGCCTATAAGGATGATCCTGCCGCTGTTAACGGGGCTGAAAAGCTTCTGTGCCTCTACGACTTTAGGAGATGGGAAAAGCCAATTCTAGGCCTGGAAAGCTTCAGGTTAGGGGAGGTCTTCCTAGAGTACATCGACGTGGAGCCCATATACTTCGAAGACGATCGTTCCAGACTTGTCGACTCAATAATATTTCTCTCAAGGCATAGCGGGAGGAGTATGGAACCCAGGTTGACCGTCCACGTCCCCGGAAACCTAAGCGGAGAGGCGTCGATGGGCGGTAAGCCTTATGAGCTGGGTTTAGCCGACCCCGGCAGGGTTAAGAGAGCTCTTCAGGCTTTGGCGGGGGCGGCGAGAGAGCTGCGGCTGGAGAACTGGCACGTTTCTATGGAGGGGACTCATCACGGCCCCACCTCGCTGGAATGCCCGGTAACCTTCGTGGAGATCGGGAGCTCAGAAGACGAATGGGTTAACCCGAAGGCTGGAGAGGCTCTGGCGATGGCGGCCTGGGACGCAGCCCAAGATTGTCGGGAAGGTAGGGCCGGGGTAGGCTTCGGAGGCGACCACTACTGTTCCAAGTTAACTGAGGCCGTCCTATCCCGTGGAATAGCCTTAGGCCACATAATTCCAAAGTATCAGTTTCCTAAAATAAATTTTGACGTTATAGCGTCGACTTTTAAGAGGACGAAGGGAGGCTGCCCTCTTGGAGTTATAGATTGGAAGGGATTGAAAGGATGGGATAGAAGACTCCTAACGCAACTCCTAGAAAAAATGGAGATCGAAATCCTAAAGATATGAATTCGACGGGGCATCGCCCCATCCCCTTAAATAGAAGCATTTATTTCCCTCTCAGATGGTATGGCTCCCTAGGTTCACCTTCATTCCCAAGTCTTCACCTGGACAATTTAAATATTTATTTGTTCCCTTTATCTCTGCGAGAAAGGTTGAATTGGAGATGGTTGGAGGTTCTTCCTTTGCGTAGTGACGATGTTAAGAAGGGTATGGGCAGGGCTCCTCACAGGTCTCTGCTCAAGGCTTTAGGATTAACCGATAAGGAGATGGAGGGGCCATTCATAGGCATAGCCAATAGCTATACGAATATGGTTCCTGGGCACCTCCACTTGGATAAGCTCAGCGAATATGCGGCGAGGGGCGTGGCGAGGAAAGGGGGGACGGCCTTCGAGTTCAACACGATCGCCATATGCGATGGATTAGCCATGGGCCATGGAGGTATGAACTACTCTCTCCCGTCCAGGGAGGTGATAGCGGATTCGATTGAGCTAGTGGTTCAGGCTCACCGCTTCGATGGCGTCATATTCATAGCCAGCTGCGATAAGGTTGTCCCCGGAATGCTGATGGCGGCAGCGAGGCTGGATATACCATCCATATTCATAACGGGTGGGGCTATGCTCGCCGGATCTTGGAGGGGCGTTAAAGTAGATTTAATCTCCGTGTTTGAGGCTTTAGGCCAGTTAAGGGAGGGCCGCCTCACTTTAGAGGAACTGAAGGAACTGGAGGATCACGCATGTCCTACATGCGGGTCTTGCAGCGGAATGTTCACCGCCAATACCATGGCCTGTCTGACCGAGGCGATGGGTATGAGCCTACCATACTGTGGCACTACGCCAGCCGTGGACTCGATGAAGCTTAGGATAGCCGAGGAGTCCGGCGAACGCATAATCGGGCTGTTGGAGGAGGACATGAAGCCCTCAGATATAATGACCATGGAGGCCTTCGAGAACGCCATAATCGTAGACTTGGCTTTGGGAGGTTCAACCAATACCACATTACATCTACCCGCGATAGCTAAAGAGCTGGGTTTAACATTGGACCTCTCCATCTTCGACGAGCTTAGCCGTCGCATACCTCACATCTGCAATATGAGCCCCAGCGGACCATATCATATCGAGGACCTCCACAGGGCGGGAGGAATACCTGCCGTGATGAAGGAGCTGTCGGGGCACCTCCACCTAGACCTTCCAACGGCCTCAGGTAAACCCGTCAGGGACATCCTGAAGGAGGCCGCGATCCTCGACAGGGAGGTTATAAGGCCTACTTCAAACCCCGTCCATAGGGAGGGGGGTATAGCCTTCCTTAAGGGAAACCTCGCACCGGATGGGGCTATAGTGAAGACGGCCGGCCTCTCTCCCAAGGCTATGAGGTTCACCGGGGAGGCTAAGGTTTTCGACTCGGAGGAGGATGCCGTAGAGGCCATCTTCTCAGGGGAGATAACTAGGGGAGACGCCGTGATAATCAGGTATGAGGGGCCTAAGGGGGGTCCCGGGATGAAGGAGATGCTGTCCCCCACCTCGGCCCTGGTGGGGATGGGGTTGGGCGAGGAGGTGGCCTTGATTACGGATGGAAGATTCTCAGGCGGAAGCAGGGGACTCTGTATAGGACATGTCTCCCCGGAGGCTGCAGCCGGGGGCCCAATAGCCGTGATCAGGGATGGAGACATGGTCGAAGTAGACGTACCTGGAAGGAAGCTCTCCTTCAACGTGGATGACGGAGAGCTGAAAAAGAGGCTTAAAGGCTGGACCCCCAGGCCTCTTAAAGTGGAGAAAGGCTATCTGAAGAGATATGCCTCCCAGGTCAGCTCAGCATCCCACGGCGCCGTACTAGGATAAGGCCGTGGTTAGTCCAGGCTTAAACGGGCGGAGGAGTTCTCCGACGGGAATCCTCAGGCAGCCTACACCATTCAGTGAACTCTCGGCTGGGGGGATCCGATTTATAAAGGTCCCTCCGCTTATATTCTAGGGGCGCAGCCGGAATCCCCGCGTAATCCGCAGCTGTGTATATTGTGCATCCATTGACCTTCGCGGCTTTAAGAACAGGGGCTAGGAAATCCATCCAGCCGGGATCCCTCAATAGGTGATGATCCATTATGGCCACTGGTGTAAATCCTGTTAGGTAGGTCATATTGTTTAAAGCCTTGCCAATGGCTTCATCGGGGACCCTGTAACCCCTCAAATAGATGGGCGGCCCCCCTACTATAGCCAGGTGAGGTTTAAACTCTTCGATGAGGCGTAGGGTGGAGGCGGCCATGGGCCCCTGTACATCGGATGTGTATAGAACCCTCTCACCGCCATGCTCTATCAGGAGCATTAGAACCCATCCCAGCGCGCTGTCCTGCTCCCCGTGGGGTACAGGCTCCGAGAAGGTAAGCCTCGTCTCCCCGAAAGTGAACGTGGAGCCATCGGCCTCCTCGGCCTTTATTCCCCGCTCCGATAGGCTCTTCCAGAACAGCCAACCCCTCCTCCTCTGGCTTAAGTTAACTTTACGCCTATAACTCTTGGCTAAAACATCTTTACTCTGATAAAGCATCTCAGCCTCTTCCATAGTGGATCCGGTCCAAACAGCTTCGTCGAAGAAGGGCGTGTAATGGTCGTAATGGTAATGGGTCACGGCTAGGATCTCAGCTTCACCCGCGGCCTCCAATAATCTACGCCTCAACCTGCTCCTAGCCCTATACTCTTCGGGATGAGGTAGGAGAGAGAACCTAGGCCCTAAAGATAATCCAGGGTCGATCAGCAGTTTAACGTCGGGGGACTCCACAAAAGTGCACATGGACCGGACGCCCATACTCTCAAAGGCTATAGGCATAACCCTTATAGAGGACATGAGGCAGATCTCCTAGCATGAGGATCATCCATACATACATTCAGCTTAGAGCTTAATGTAGGTCCCAAGCTCTGCGCCTTTGACCTGACTTACTCCCGCGTGTTCATATTGGTTTCACATTCCACATTTAAATTCTTAACCTTAAGGCCCATAACAATCCGATAATATTCCCATTCCTAGATGGGTTTATGAGATGGAAAACATTTGATATGCATGGAACCCTTCAATCTGTCATTACGGTTGACTCGTCTAAGGTGATTCCAGGAAGGCTTAATGCATGGTCCTAATAAAAGCTTTTATTCATGGCCGCCATTTATTAGGGTGGGGCTCGATGACTGCTCTGGCCCAGAGGAAGGCATACCCGGATGTCATGGATCTTGAGTGAGTGAGGGCCCCTCCAAATCCATCAGGGTCAGCTGGGCCCCGATGAATAGTTTCACTCATCTCCCCATCTTTATCGTTTCATCCTCGTCAATAAAGGTGGAAATGGAATCGGGCCGATTAGGAAAGAAGGGTGGATGAATAAAACATTTAGGATTTAGGAGATAAATGTTGGCTCGTAAATTTGATTCCATCCCCTTAACCATCAAAGATATTATAAGGGTTCACGTTAACGGTATTAGAGGGTTTGGAGGAGGTGCCTGCCCTGAGCATCGCCTCTAAGTTTATTGAGGAGGAGCTTTCGAAGTCGAGCATATTCAAGGATGAGGGCCCGCTCTCCATAGAGTATGTCCCGGATGTCCTCCCCCATAGGGAGCAGCAGCTTAGATTTCTAACCCAGCTTTTCAGGTTCACAGTTGAGAAGCCGGGGTCCATGGGTCAGAAGGTCTTGATCACCGGGGATGTGGGTACCGGCAAGACGGTCTTGGCCCAGAGGTTCGGCCTCGACATAGTTAAGATAGCTAAAGCCCGGAGGATCCCGCTCAGATATGTACATGTGAATTGCCGTGAAGCCAAGGGTAGCCTTTTCATGGTGCTTAAAAACGCCGTGAAGATGTTGGCCCCGAAGTTTCCCCATAGGGGTTTCGGGGCTGAGGAGCTCCTGAGGTCACTCCTCAGGGTTCTAGATCGCAGGGGCGTATTCCTTATATTAGCTTTGGATGAGCTTGAGAGCCTGGTGAGGGTTGAGGGGGGGGAGGCCCTATACGCCTTAACGAGGGCTCAGGAGAGTCGTATGAGCCTCCCCTTGAGGCTCTCCTTCATATTCATACTTAGGGATTTAGATCAGCTGAGGGGCTTAGACAGGAGTATAATCGGAACCCTGCAGCAGAACATAATAAAACTTGACAGGTATACCAGTGAGCAGCTCGAGACCATACTTAGATATAGGTCGGGGCTGTCCCTTAAGGAGGGGGCCATCGCCGATGAGAACCTAAGCTTCATAGCGGATATAGCCTCCACCACGGGGGATGCCAGATATGCCATAGAGCTTTTATGGAGGGCGGGGAAGTACGCCGACGCTGAGGGATCGTCTGAGATAACCTCAGATCATATAAGGAAGGCTGCGGGAAGCCTCCATCCAGCCTTCAGGGAGGAATATGTGAAGGCCTTATCGGTGAACGAGAAGCTTTTCCTCCTAGCCCTGGCCAGGGCTTTAAAAAGCTCAAAGGCGGCTTATGCGACCATGGGCGAGGTCGAAGAGCTCTACAGGATCACCTGCGAAGAATACGGGGAGGAGCCTAGGGCGCACACCCAGATATGGAAGTACGCTAAATCCCTGAATGCCTTAGGCATAGTGATCGCCTCCAAGTCGAGTAAGGGTATGAGGGGTAAAACCACCATGCTAAGCCTCCCATCGGTCCCATCCGGAGAGATGGAGAGATGGCTTGAATCCCACTTAGAAGCCTTAAGGAGAGAGGCTAAACGGCGATCCCTCCTAGGATAGAGACATAATAATACGAACAGTGAAGGGATAGGCGTTAAGGATGAAAGCATCCTTTGAGGAGCAGCCCCACCACTCAACCTGCCGGGACTTCCCTAAGCCACCCCCTCCTTTCCCAGCTTCGATGGGGTCGATGTAAGGACCCCCTCGGGGGGTGTAGGGTTTTAATTCCTTATTTCCGGCCTCGATTTCCCCCTAACGAAATATCCTGGCAATAATATTTAAGTGGCGTTTTATGGTTTAGAGGGGGTTGGGCGTGAGGGGGTTATCTTCATGGGTATGGTCGACGTGACCTTCAAGGAGGACTCTTATCGTTCAGCCGTAGCCGTCGGCATGATCAGGTTGAAGCCTAGCACGGTTAAGGCCATAAGGGATGGGGGTGTCCCTAAGGGTGACCCCTTGACGGTGGCTATGGTCTCGGCGGTATCCGCGGCGAAGGATACCTCTAGGATAATCCCTTTCTGCCATCCGATACCCATAACTGATGTTAAGGTTTCACCTGAGGTAATGGATGAGGGGGTTAGAGTTCGGGTTATGGTGAAGAGTACCGGTAAGACGGGCGTTGAGATGGAAGCCCTCACAGCGGTCTGCGCCTACCTCCTCACGATATGGGACATGGTTAAGTCCTTGGAGAAGGATGAGAGAGGGCAATATCCGGATACGGTTATAGCTGAGATAAGGGTGGAGGAGAAGGTTAAATTCTAGGTGGCTGGATTTTAATGGCTGTGCCTTTAAAGCATAAGGAGGATGCCCCTAAGAGGCTGGGTTTCGCTATTGCAACCTGCAGTTCATCCAGGTACTCTCTTAAGGTGAAGCTTGAGGAGTTTACCGATCCCTCAGGCGATAGGGCTGTAGGCCTCCTTGAGGGTTCAGGCCATGAGATAATTGTACGGGAGGTTTTACCTGACGACCCGGCCGCCATAAGGAGTTTCCTTATGAGGGTTTTAGACGATGGAAGGGTGGACTCGGTAATCCTCATAGGTGGCACGGGGGTGTCCCGGGACGATTCCACCATAGAGGCCGTTGAGCCCCTACTGGATAAGAAGCTGCCTGGATTCGGGGAGCTCCTGAGAAATATAAGTTATCGGAGGGTTGGGTCTCCGGCCATGATGACCCGGGCTATAGCCGGTATAGCCGATGGTAAGGCTGTATTCTGCCTCCCCGGCTCCCCTGAGGCCGTTGAAACGGCGGTTAGAGAACTCATAATGCCAGAGATCGGCCATATAATGAAGCTTTGCAGGGGCTAAACCTCATAGATGGGAGGAGCGTTAAGGTTTTGGTTTTTGACCGTTATGGCAGACCTGTGCTTAACCTCAGGGTCTCGGTGACGGACTCATGTAATCTAGAATGCTTCTACTGCCATCGGGAGGGCTACTGTCCAACCAGGAATATCATGTCCAAGGAGGAGCTGCTCCTCCTAGTCGAGGTGGCTTCGGAGCTCGGCGTAAAATATGTTAAGTTAACAGGTGGAGAGCCCCTCCTCAGATGGGACCTGCCGGAGATAATCCGCGGGATCGCCGATTTAAAGGGTATAAGGGAGGTCTCCATGGTCTCAAATGGCAGGCTCCTAGACTATGAAACCGCTAGGGCCTTGAAGGATGCGGGCCTCTCAAGGATCAACATAGGCATTCCATCCATAAGGGATGAGACCTACCATCGGGTGACGGGGGCTAGACTCCTAGACGCGGTGGAGGGCTTGGAGAACGCTGTGAGGGCCGGGTTGAACCCTGTAAAGTTGAACATGGTCCTCCTTAGGGGGGTTAACGATGGGGAGGTATGGGATGCCGTGAGGTTCGCCCGGGAGAAAGGCGTCGTACTCCAACTTATAGAGCTTGAACCTGTAGGTTTACCCGATGAGACTTATCGCTTATATCATTTCCCCCTCGACGGCATAGTTGAGAGGCTTGAAGGGATGGCGAAGTCCGTCAGGGTTAGGAGGTTCATGCAGGCTAGACGCGTCTACTCCCTGGATGGGGTCGAAGTGGAGGTGGTCAAGCCGATAGAGAACACGGAATTCTGTCTAAACTGTACGAGGATGAGGCTCACCCACGATGGGAAAATTAAGCCCTGCCTTATGCGCAACGACAATCTAGTCGACGTACTCACACCCCTCAGAGGGGGGGCCCCCAAGGAGGAGTTGAAGAACCTATTCCTCGAGGCGGTCTCCGCGAGGAGGCCCTACTGGAGCGGCGCTAATCCATCTTGAGGAGTTTAACCTCCTCCTCTGTGAGGTCGAATTCCCTTCTAATGTTCTCCGCAGCCCTCTCATCGTGTCTGAAAATAAACTTTAGATAGGGGATCATCAGGGTGGGGCATCTCCGGGCGGATATATGGCATGCGGATCCTATCTTCCCGCATAAGCCTTTAACGGCCTCCCTGTCCCTCATGGTTCTACTCATATATCTGAGCCTCTCAGGGAACTTTACAGGGGTGAAGGCTGGCCTCGTATATTTCTTCGAGGAGGCTACCCCGGCGGTCATCAAGTCTAAGGCGTATGGGATTAGGCTCCATAACTGGAGCCTCTTAACCCGGGCGATGTAGAGGTCTGCTTTGGCTAAGGCTGATAAGGCGTTTGCGAGATCCCTTGGATCCCTGAGCTGGTATGGGGTGTTCTCATATATCCATTCGAAGAGCATCTCATAATCCATATCGGCCTGATCCGCGGCCCTCCTAGCGGAATGGTAATCCCCCGCGTAGAATATTCTCCGGATAACATTGAATATCTCCTCCTTACGGTCTCTAGGCGCAAGCCACTCCACGTCTCGATGGGATAGAACCCTTTTAATGGAGGAGAGCATCTCCAGGTCGTTGAGTATGCCCCTCATGTCCCCATTGTTTTTTTCCACTAGGGCCTTAAGCAGTTTATCATCCGCCTCCACTCCCTCGAGGCGGCAGATCCTCCTTAGGAAAGGGATGGAATCCCTCAATCCTAGGCGTTTAAACTCTATTAGGAGGGATGACTCCCTTAGAGGGCGGATCATGGGATTCCATGGATCGTTGGCTGTGAAGACTATGGGGTTCTCAGCTTCGGATAGTATCTTGAGGATTATCGGGACAGCCCCCTTATCCTCCTGGAGGTTTATGCCATCGATCTCGTCTAGGAGTATTATCCTCCTGCGCCCGAAGAGATCCCCTTGCGTGGCGGCGCGCCCCGCGATCTTCTCGAGGAGTTCGCCGGTCCTCTTGTCGCTCGCGTTCACCTCCACCAGGTCTAGGTTTAAATCCCTGGCTGCAGCCTCCACCGTGACGGTCTTCCCGGTGCCTGGAGGCCCGTAGAGGAGGGCGGCCTTCTTACCTGCCTTACCGGATTGGAAATCCTTCAGCCAGGATAGGAATGCCTTCTTAGCCTCGCTGTTACCGGCGACCTCGTCTAGGCTTACAGGCCTATACTTCACCGTCCAGGGCTGGGTCAACTGGAGGCACCCTTCGAGGAGAGCTTGGCTAGGAGGGCTGTAAGCTGGATCTCCTCGTCGGCCCCCTGGGACAGCCTGTACTCCACCTCGCCGACGGTGTCGACCAGGTCGACCTTGAGGTCGCTGGGTAGATCCATGTCCAGCATATGATGATAGATCTGTTTGAGGAGGTCTAGGCCTGAAACCCCCTGAGACCAGAGCATGGATCTCAGGATCCTCCTAGCCTCATCTATCCTTCCTGAAAGGGTCTTCTCCATGAGCTCCTCAACCTCGCCTGGCTTAGCTAAGCCTAGAACCGAGTACACGGTCTCCTCGTCTACAGGCTTATCCATGGATGCGGCGGCTTGAAGGGTATTTATGGCCTTCCTCATATCCCCCGCGGCCACCCTGACTATGGCTTCAAGCCCTCCCTCGCCTATTTTAACGCCTTCCCTCCCCGCTATCTCCATAAGGAAATTCGCCACCACCTCATCCGCTAAAGGTGTGAACCTGAATATGGCGCATCGGGACTGGATGGGCTCTATGATCCTGCCTGAATAGTTGGCGCATAATATGAAACGGCAGGTCTGGGTGTAGCGTTCCATGGTCCTCCTCATGGCGTGTTGGGCGTCGGCGGTCATGTTATCCGCCTCATCTAAGACGAGGATCTTGAAGGGTAACCCGCTTATGGAGGCGGCTCGAGCGAACTCCTTCACGGTCGTCCGTATAACATCTATGCCCCTGGCATCGCTGGCGTTCAACTCCATGAAGGCCTCATGGAACCTCTCACCGAACATGTCGTGGGCTAGGCATAGGGCCGCCGTTGTCTTGCCGGTCCCTGGAGGGCCTGCGAAGAGGCAGTGGGGCATAGCTTTAGCCTCAACAAACCTCTTCAATCTCCGGATGATCTCATCCTGATCCCTTATATCGTCGAGGCTCCTCGGCCTGTACTTTTCAACCCACATAGCATGCTCCAAGCCATCGCCTCCGAAACCAAGCCCTATAGATAAATTCGAAGCATATAATTAACCCTTTAGCCTCCTCGCTGAGGATATGTGAAGAGCAGCATCCCAGCCAACCCGGAAAACCTCATAGGCCTGTATAGATAGATAGGATGGAAATTCCCGATAAGGCCTTAAACAGGTTAGGGCTCTCAGGAGGGGGTGAATCCCAGCTACCTATGCCTCAATGCCGGGATAACCTTTAATCTACCTCTTAACTCTTTAATCAACTCCTATTTTTTTATCTGTGAACAGCTTTATAGAATGGGGGGGATCATTGAGGGATGTGGATCGGTTCGGAGGGGTTGGTTTATGCCTGTAGGGGATGAATCTCGCTTGGACCTGATTTATAATAGGTTGGTGGATATTGTAGGTGATGAACATGTTTTAACAGGGGGGCTTGATAAGACTATCTATTCGATTGGGAGGAACTGGCTTGCTAGGACTTGGGTGGCCCAGGGTTTAACTCTGCCTGAAGCCGACTTCATAGTGCAGCCTGGAAGCGAACGTGAGATAGCTGAGATCCTGCGTTTAGCCAATAGGGAGAGGATCCCTGTGATCCCTTTCGGAGGGTTAAGCTCCGGTATGGGGGGAACCCTCCCCGTATACGGGGGGATACTTCTCGATACTAAGAGGTTGGATAGGGTAAGGGGGGTCAGCGAGAAATCCCTCCTGGTTAGGGTTGAGGCCGGCGTGAACTGTTGGAAGCTGGAGGACGAGTTGAACAGGCTCGGATATACTTCAGGTCACCTGCCCGCCTCGTTCTTCTGCTCCACGATTGGGGGCTTCATCGCCTGCCGCGGCGCCGGCCGCTTATCGACTAAATATGGGAAGATGGAGGATATGATCCTGGGTTTAAGGGTCGTCCTGCCTACAGGCGAGGTATTGGAGACGAGGGCTGTACCTGGACATGCAACCGGGCCTGACCTTAACCAGCTGTTCATAGGGTCGGAGGGAGCCCTCGGAGTAGTCACGGAGGCCGTTATGAAGATCCATCCGATGCCTGAGGAGCGTAGATTCCGGGGAGTCATATTTCCAGACCTCCACTCGGGTTTAGAGGCCATGAGGAAGATTATGAGGGAGGACGTGGTCCCCTGCATGGCGAGGCTCTACGATGAGGAGGAGACGGCTACAAGGGTTAAAGATGCATGGGGGGTAAGGGAGAGGGGGGCTTTCCTAGTAATGGGATTCGATGGATCCAAGAGGATCGTCGACGTAGAAGAGGAGATAGCCCTAGAGATATGCGATGGTGAGGGGGGGAGAGACCTGGGGAGGGAGCCTGGAGAATACTGGTGGGAGCATAAATACGATGATTATTATCCTACTCTTAAAAGCGTGAGGGAGTATAAGGCTCTACTAGGTGGAAGACAGGCGGGAGCCACAACGGATACATGCGCCACCTACGATACCATAGAGGAGATCTACCATGAGATGAAGAGGGTTTTCATGGAGAAGTATGGGGAGAAATATAATGGATGGTTCTACGGCCACTTCAGCCACTGGTATAAGAACGGCGTAATGCTCTATCCGAGATGGCATTTATACGATCCCCCTGGGGGAAGGGAGCTGACAAGGCTCTACTGGAAGGTTTGGGGCGACCTGGTCAGGGTGGCCCTCCGCCATGGGGGCGTCCTGAACCATCACCATGGGATAGGGAGGATTCTAGGCGACTACATGCCGGAGCAGTACGGTGAAGGATTCGAAGTCTTGAAGAGGATTAAGAGGGTCCTAGACCCAAATGGCATCATGAACCCGGGAGTACTCGGATTAAATTAGTAGTAGTCCATGGAGGATAGGGGATTCACATGCACATCCGAGAGTTGGCTGAGAAGATAGCGATATGCGCCTACTGTCCATTCATGTGCAAGGACATCTGCACGGTATACTCTCAGACTAAGGTGGAGTCCCTCTCCCCATCCATGCATGAATATCTTTTATGGCTCATCCTCGAGGGGAAGGAGAAGTACTCGGAGGAGGTGGCGGACATCTTATATCGGACGTGTTCCAGCTGCCTCCTATGCCAGTCATGGTGTGCCACCGGCCAGGATATACCTGAGAAGGTTAGGGCGGCCCGCATGGACCTCGTAGAGCTGGGGTTGACCCCTAAGCCTGTACGGGAGCTCAACGAGGCATCCCTAGGAGAGTATAATCCTTATGGGAGGAGACGCAGCGAGAGGTTCAGGGAGGTCAGCAGGGTCATCCCAAGGGAGAGGTGGGACAGCGGAGCCGAAACCCTATACTTCATAGGCTGCGCGACAGCCTACTATCAGCCTGGGATAGCTGAGGCTTCCACATCCATCATGGATATGGGCGGGGTGGAATTCAGCGTAGATAGTGGAGAGGTGTGCTGCGGCCTACCCCAGTTCGAGCTAGGCCTCCTAGACACGGCTAAGACGCTTATGGAGCATAACCGCCAGGTGATAAAGGACCGGGGATACAAGTCTATAGTAACCTCATGTCCCGAATGCTATTATATGCTCAGCAGGGTCTACCCGAGCCTGGGCTTCGATTTGAAGGCGGAGGTCCATCACATATCAGGCTATATCAAGCGGTTGATGGATGAGGGTAGAATCCGATTTAAGGGGAAGCTGGATGGAACGGTGACCTACCATGACCCATGCTATCTCGGGAGGCGCTGCAGAATATATGAGGAGCCGAGGCTTATCCTGAGGAATGCCGTAGAGAAGTTTGTGGAGATGAGATGGAACAGGGATAAAGCCTACTGTGGAGGCGGAGGGGTCGGCTACTCCATACTATATCCTGAAATCGCGGTTAAGATCGGGGAGAACCTGCTGAGGGAAGTAGAGAAGATTGGGGCGGATGAGATCGTAACCTCCTGCCCCACATGTAAAAGCCAACTCGAGAGAAGCATAAAAAATGGGAAAGTTAAGGTACACGACCTAACGGAGATCGTAAGCCAACTCATCTAGACCTTTCTAACCAAAGCTACAACGGGGATCCCGATCCGAGGTTCCAGAAGGGTAAACGAGTTCACCCGGATGATCAGCCAGGCAACGTAACCTCTATGAACCGTTAAGCCCTCCTCACTATACGCGGGGGAGGTTCAAGGCCCTGTTGAAAAAACCCTCTAGGCTGCATGGATGGCGTATGGCAGGTATGGGCTTGGCCGTTATGGAGGGTCTATGCCTTGGATTATCGGTGGATTCGGTTGGGGTGTCTCCTGGGGGTTGGGTGATCAACCTTTAAATTGTTTAGTCGTCATGTTTTATAGGGGTTGAGGTGGATAGGTGATGGCTCCACGTGGTTTAGAGGTTAAGGGTGTGATCCCGGCTATGGTTACCCCTTTCACGAGGGATGGATCCATAGACTTTGAGGGTTTGAGGAGGCTGACCCGTATATTGTTGGATGAGGGGGTTCACGGGCTCTTCCCTTTGGGGAGTATAGGGGAGGGGCCTAAGCTCGGCCGGGAGGAGAGGATGAAGGTCCTCGAGGCGGTTATGGAGGCGGCTGGGAGTAACGTTAAGGTTATTCCAGGGGCGGGCGGCGCCACTACGAGGGATACTATCCGCTATGTGAGGGATGCCTCGGATCTCGGGGCTTCAGCCGCTATAATTCATCCGCCGTGGTATTATCATCCGACGCCTAAAGCCCTCCTGGAGCATTATTTGATGGTTGCTGAGAAATCTGATATTCCGATAATCCTTTATAATCTCCCGTCGTTTGTGGGTTATGAGATCCCGGTGGACGTGGTGGCTGAGGCTGCTGGGCATGAGAATATTATAGGGATAAAGGATAGCAGCGCGAACCTCCTCTACTTCCAGGAGCTCATCAGGGCTACACCTGAAGGGTTTAATGTGATCCAGGGTTACGGCGTTCTCTTCCTTCCAAGCCTGGTGATCGGTGGGAAGGCGACCCTTTCAGGGGAGGCTAATTTGGCGGCGGGGCTCTTCACGGGGATATATGAGGCCTATCTTCGGGGGGACTTGGAGGAGGCTAGGAGGCTCCACTTAAGGGCGGCAGCCCTGGCCCCGGTGCTGGGCTACGGGACCTTCCCGGTGAGCGTGAAGGAGGCTATGAACATGATGGGCCTTCCCGGGGGATATGCCCTGCCACCTTCATCGCCGTTGACGCCTGAGGAGAAGGAGAAGCTGCGGAGAGCCCTCATCGAGGCGGGACTCCTGAACGAACGGAACCAGTGATCCCTGGACGAGTAGTGGGGGCTGGGAGGGATATGGCCGAGGCCTCTGAGAGGCTTAGGATAGCCGCCGCCCAGACGGCGCCCATCCTGATGGATAAGGAGGCGAACCTTACAGGGATAGCGGATTACCTGGAGCGGGCCGCTGAGGCTGGGGCTGACCTCGTGGTATTCCCTGAATGCGCCTTAACCGGATATGCCATCGCCGATATAGTGGAGGCGAGGGAGATGGCTGAGCCCGTCCCGGGGCCTTCCACGGAGAGTATAGAGAGGCTATGTAGGAGGCTTGGATGCTGGGCTGTAATTGGGCTTATAGAGTCTTCTGAGAGAAACCTTTATAATACGGCTGTGCTCGTGGGTCCGGGCGGGATAGCTGCGAGGCATAGGAAAGCCCACCTCCCCCACCAGGGCTTCGATAGGTTTGCCATGAGGGGAGGCGGCCCGCTCAGGGTCCATGATACGGCCATCGGTAGAATAGGCTTAGCCATATGCTACGACATATTCTTCCCTGAGACGGTTAGGGTTTTAACCCTCATGGGCTTGGAGTTGCTGGCTGTACCTACGAACTGGGCTGAAGGGGTGGAGTTCTACGCCATGTATCTAAGCCAGGCGAGGGCCGTAGAGAACCATGTAAACCTCGTGGCGGCTAACAGGGTGGGTGAGGAGAGGGGATTCACCTTCTACGGTAGAAGTCGGATAGTGGACTCATATGGGAGGATCCTAGCCGAGGCGGGTGGAGGGGAGGAATTGATAATGGCTGAGGTGGACATGGCTGAGCCAGGTAGAAAACATGTGGTGAGGATACCCGGGGAATGGGAGATAGACATACTAAGGGATAGGAGGCCTGAACTATACCGTCTAATATGCGCTAAAGGGATACTCGAAGAAGAAAGAGAATAGGATAGGGATGAGGCTATCCTATTAAGGTCTTATACGGGCGTATACGCTGTGTTTTCAACGGTGTGGGCGGCGGCCAAGTTTATATTAAAGTTAGGGGAGAGAGATGCCTGGATATGCTTGGAAGCGTCTGGGTTGGATGGGGGCGGGGGTCGCCAAGTCTGGTCAAAGAAGCCTACACTTAAGGGTGTAAGCCTTGGAGGCGCAGGGCTTAGAACGTGAAGGCGGATGAAACCCTGTCCCGAAGGGGTTCGTGGGTTCGAATCCCACCCCCCGCACCAATGGATGAACCCCCTCCACCCCCCGGCTTAATCTACCTATCCTCTTCTCTTGAAGGTTTCGTCTCCTGAAGGATCCCCTCGTTTTAGGGTTTATCTCGGCGCTTTCCCCCTATGCCAGGGGACTGGGAGGATAGATAGGGAAAGCCCGACAGGGTATTCCAATCTAATCCAATCCAATCTAATCCGGGACAACCCGGGTCTCCCTGATAATTTATGGTGGTAGGTCTTTCGTTTCTCCGAAACTCTCTATGGTTCGAAGTTTGAATGGTTGTGAAGGGTGAAGGGTTAAATGTTATAAATTTCACATAATATATGGTGGATTCCCTCGATTGTCTTTTACGATTTTTTGGAGGGGTACCCCCCCTCCCCCCTCAGTGAGCGGGAGCCTTGTAGGGCCTACTATGGGGCGATGAGGGGAGAGCGGAGGCCTATCCGGATCTACTCATAAATGTAAAATTTATTTTATATCTAAGTGAAATAAATTTTATAAAATACAATACAGATATATTTATAAAATATTTTTATTTCTCCCCCTCTTAGGTAACAGGATTAAAGTCGCAAAAGCGGCTATCAGGATTAGGATCGGCAAGACCCTCTGGGAAGATATAACGCCGAGGCCTCTCCACAACGAATCATCTTCAAAGACCATTTCACCGGTCAAGGCATTCCACGGTGACCCCACGTCCTCCACCTCCTCCATCTCCTCCACATCGGGTCCAGGCTCCCCTTTTACATGGGGATTTAGATCTCCATTCCTAGAGGCCGATTGGAAGGCTTTCAGGATGGTCAGCATTCCCGTTTCCACGTGGCTTTCCAACCTCTCCTCGTCAGCCCATCCCGGTGTGGTTGAGTTATCGAACGGGGTATGGATCCATCCCGGCTCCTCCCCGGTTCTGAGATAGTATGGGAATATAGGCCTGGAGGTTATGGTTATCGCGGGTATGCTGCGCGTAGCCTCATCCATGGAGATTTGGAGGTCTCCCCATCTCCTTTCGGCGATTTGGAGGGCTGCCTCAGGGTCCTCGAAAGTCAAATGGTCTGCGCCCGTCTCATAATGCCGGGTTTCCCTTGAATTTAATTGCTCCGGGAGAGGATCAGGGCTTCCATAATGGCTTGGTTTAAACCCGACGCCGCCGGTTGAAGGCACCGCTAATTCATAGGCTGCCTCAGCGGCCAACTCGTCCAAGAGTGAGGGCGACCATGTTATCTTCAATCTCCCGCCTCCAATGGAATCCAAGTTTACAACTCCTAATATTCGACCCAGCTCATCTTCATGTAATGCCCTATAGTATAGGGATCCTATCAGGCCGAGTTCCTCGGCTGTGAAGAGTATGAATCTGATCCCGTAGGGAGGGGTATACCCCTTCTCACCGGCTTTGGCGAAGGCATGGGCCATGGCCAGCACAGCCGCCACCCCGGATCCGTCGTCGATGAACCCTGGGGACATGACTGTATCGTAATGGGCAGTGACCATAAGGAGCTTATCAGGATTAGCTCCCGGGAGTTCGCCTATAATGTTCCTGTGAAGGCCGCAGCCTATCCTGGCTGGAACCCTTATCTCAGCCTTGGCTCCTCCACGCCTTTGGGCTTCTTTTATTTTAATCCAGTCCCCGTACTTTATCCAGCCTGAAGGCGCTCTTATATTCCAGAGATCCATGCCCTCCGCGGAGTTTAGGATGGGGGGCATCCACATATTCGATGGATTAAAATACGTGTAAAGCACGGCTCTGGGCCTATCCGCCCTTATGGAATCCGAGAGGTTCCCTCCCATCCTATTCAGGATCAGGTCGTCGACTCCAACGATTAAAATGCTCTCATTCACCTGCGCTCCCCCTCCCGGGTATACGACGAGGTCTCCGATTAGGCCATCCTCCGGGGTGGGCCAGCTCAAATGGGAGGGCGTGAAGGTTTCAAGCCTTACGGGCTGAGAGCCTGCATAGAGGGTTAGGGATGGTTCATCGCGGATCTCCCAGGCCGGGAATCTGAACTCTTCAACTCTAACCGTTAAGCCGAAGCTTCTCATCTTATCCACTATCCAATCTGCCGATGCCTGGGCCCCGGGGGATCCCGCTGAACGGTAAGAGTAGGAGGAAAGGCTATGGTTCAGGGTTAAAGCCTCCAATTCAAGGCAGAGCCTCCACATCTCCTCCGCGTCGAGGAAGAGCATTGGATTTAACGGGGACTCCCCGACCCCGACGGGGAATGGGACATAGAGTAGAAGGATGAACATGAGGGGGATGGTCCGTAGCTTAACGTCGAAGGTCAAGCCTATCAAGGCTGGTCTATGCGAAGTCCGGGGTAATATAATTTATCTCCATTTGGATTTTGAGTTAGGCCTGTTTCCGGAAGCAGAGAGCCCCGGCTTCGCATATTAGATGAAGCAAAGTCATATATAATAGAATTTGAATGGATCTAAACTAAGTCTCTGAGGAGTATGACCTCCACCACTTTCCCCCCTTTTTGCTTCAACCCGCTATCGACCGTCACCAGCTTGGCGCCCGCCCTCTTCGAAACATAAATGTAAGCTGAGTCGTATGTGGTGAACTTGGTGGCAGCAGCTATCTCAAAGCTCTCCGGGACCGCCCATTTGGCCGCCGCGCAGGCATCGACGACTACCCTAAGCTTCTCACCCTATCCTCCCTTATCCATTTCACGAGTTCCTCCGTAGGCGATCTACCGGCCCTTTCATGGATCTCATCTAAAACACCGGCTGCCTCCTTGGCCGCTTCCGCCTTAATCTTGGTTTCTATGGCTTCTCTAGGATACTCGCTCCAGTTAACTTTGGTCTTCCCCATCAGTCTTCCCCGTCTCCTGGGAACCTTAACAGACACATTAACAAGCCTACCCAAATGGTTCAACATTACAGGATCCTACATGAGCTTTTCATTATAAATAAACGTTGCATCGAATGTTGCATCAAAGGATGACGGCCTGTAAAGCGCCTCTTTAAGCTGTCTGAAGTAACGGCTGGAAAGTTTCAAGCCTATAATGGCTAAACTTTCCCGTGCCGCCGGGCTTAATTCAATAGCCTATAAAACTTCTCGAGGCTAAAAATTGATGGCCTTAAAACATGCTTCCTTTAAGGAATCCTAGAGGAAAAGGGTGGAAGCGCTCCACCCCCTCCCGCCCTCTTAATCCGTGATCCTGTGGGCCGTCCCTTCTATCTCGTAGACTTCGGTTATCAGCTGCCCTATCTTCTCGTAGACTTTCCTCCGCGCGTATTCAATATCGTTCGGCCTCGCCTTGAGGGCTCTCTCATAGGCTTGTCTTATGTCGAATCCTATGTTTATCTTCGTTATCCCGTTCTCTATGGCTTTCCTTAGGTATTCTATCTGGATTCCTGATCCTCCATGGAGGACTAGGGGCACGTTCGTCGCCTGGCGTATCTTGGAGAGGTGGTCTACGTCGAGTATGGCCTTCACCTTCTCCTTATCGGTGGCTATCCTGGTTATGGCTCCATGGATGTTTCCTATGGCCACTGAGAGCCAGTCGACCCCGGTCTCCTCCACGAAGGTCCTCGCCTCCCCCGGGTCCGTGAACCCGATCTTCCTCCGATATATCTCCTCGTAGGGTTGGGCCAGCTCCCTTTCATGGCCTAGGACGGCTCCAAGCTCGGCCTCCACGGGCCTTCCCCTCCCATGGGCCATCTCCACAACCTCCCTAGTGGCTTTAACGTTCTCATCGAATGGGAGGCGGGATCCATCTATCATGACAGAGTCGTAGCCGTTCTCGAGGCCTTCAAGGATGAGCCTCCTCCAGTCCACCCTGAAGCCGTCCTCATCTATCACGGGTACATGATCCTGATGGAGGCGGGTGCATCTACGGTTCATCCTATCCCCCATATATCTCCAATATTCCTGGGCTGCAGCGGCGAAGCTAACCGCCCCGAACTTCTCCACCTCTAATCGGGCGACCTCCACGAGGCCGAAGGTCTCATGGTCCACCAAAGCCTCTATTATGGGTTTAACCATCGGGAGGTATGGAGCGTTGAACGCGGGGATAAGTATCCTCTTCTCGAAGGCCCTCCTCATAATATCCGCGATGCCCAACTCATCATCCAACCGTGGCCTCATAACGCCGTCAACCACCTACCAAATCCTTCATCGACCAATTAATCATGGGTCAAACCGTATATTCAGAGCCTCCCATCTTATTTATGGTTTACCGTACCGTTTCAAGGTTGATTAGACTCCACAAGCCCTATCCTATACTCCGTGAATCAGCCGTGTAGAAAGCCTAGGGGGCGTCGCAAGACTCCGCGAAAGGCGATTCATAGAGCGTAGGGGGTTGGAACCACGAATGGTAAGCTGAAGAATGGAAACTAAAAAATATAACATTTAATTATCATTCATGTTGATATTATGGGAACCGGAGATGAGGAATTCAATGGGGTTACCCGCCGGATCATCTCAGGGGGTTAACGGTTCACCCTTAGGAGAGGGAGAGGATGATCCTTTACTGGAGGTGTAATTTAGGTGTCTTATCTCCTCGGTATAGATTCGGGTACCAATGCATGTAAGGCCGTCCTGTTCGATTTGGATGGGAGGCCCGTCTCCTCCTCTACTAGGGAGCATTCCATCCTTTATCCTAAGCCCACATGGGCTGAGCAGGATCCGGAATGGTGGTGGCACGCCGCGGCTGAGGCTGTGGAGGAGGCTTTGAAGCGATCACGTGCAGATCCAGGGGAGATCCTTGGCGTAGGGTTGGACTCCCAGAGGGAGGCTGTAGTCCTGGTTGGAAGGGATGGGAGGAGCCTCTCTAATAGTATTATCTGGCTTGACCGCAGGGCCCTCGGCAAGGTTGAGGAGATGAAGAAGATGCTAAGCTTCGAGGACGTCCTCCATAGGACGGGCGTCCCAATAGACTATATATTCTCGGCGGCCAAGCTGCTGTGGATAAAGGATGAGGCCCCAAACCTCATATCGGAGGCTGAGAGGATACTGTTCCCGAAGGATTATATAGCCTTTAGGCTTACAGGGGAGGCGGCCACCGACTACTCCATGGCCTCTAGGACCATGCTCTTCAATATCCATAGGCTTAGATGGGATGAGGATATATGCAGGGTCCTAGAGGTACCCGTTGATCTGCTGCCCCCGGTTAAGGGTTCATGGGAAGTGGTCGGCGAGGTGACGGCTGAAGCCGCTAAGGTAACCGGATTGAAGGCCGGGACCCCCGTCGTCTCAGGAGGCGGGGACAGGCCATGCGAGGCCCTAGGCGCAGGCGTGGTGGAGCTTGGAAGAATAAATATTGGAACCGGGACGGGCACGATGATGACCACGCCCCTCAGGGAGCCCAAGGCTGATCCACAGGGGAAGGTGGACTGCTGCTGCCATGTGGCCCCGGATACATGGGAGTATGAGGTGGCCATAATAGCGACGGGCGCCTCCCTCAGATGGTTCAGGGACAACTTCGCCCGCGAGGAGGTTGAGATGAGCCGTAGACTCGGAGGAGACCCATACAACTATCTGGTGGAGCTGGCTTCCAAGGTCCCCCCTGGAAGCGAAGGCCTATTCTATTATCCGTATCCCATGGGTGCGAAGGCGCCCAAGTTCAACGACCACGCCAAGGCGGTCTTCTTCGGCCTCACCCTAGGCCACTCCAAAGCCCACTTCGTAAGGGCGATCATGGAGGGGATAGCCTTCCAATACGCTGAAACCCTCGAACTCTTCGAGAAGCTGGGGGTATCCATCAGCGAAGCCTCCATAGTCGGAGGGGAAGCCAAGAGCGAGCTCTGGAACCAGATGAAGGCCGACATCACAGGCTTAAAGATATGGGTTCCAGAGGTGGCCGATGCAGCCGCCCTGGGATCCGCGATACTCGCAGGCGTCGGAGGAGGAGCATACAGGGATGTAAGGGAAGGGGTTAGAAGGGCTGTGAGATACAGGAAAGCCTACACTCCAAACCCTGAAAACCATGAATTATATGGGAAGACCATGGAGAAGTATAAGGGGGTTTACAGCCACCTCGAGGGAGGCTACAGGATAGCCTTTTAAAGGCTTAAAAAGGGGTTGCGGCTGAGCCCTCGCCCCCTAAGATGGATCCCACCCTAAGCCTCGGTGAGGCTTTAATATATGGTTATGGTCCCGCGGGGGTGACTTCCACAGCCCCTCCGTGCGTGGAGTCGGGGAGGGAGGGGCTGATTTGAACACCCGACACTCCGGTCTCTGTCGCCTGGCAGGCTGGACGGATACGCCATCAAGGCGTACCTCTACAGCGTCTCCGCCGCATCGGGGCGGCTCGGAAGCTCTACCAGGCTGAGCTACCGCGGGACCCAATAAAAGTTAATCACGGTTCAAAATAAAAATATATCGCAGATCACAAAAGATCTCCTCCAGGCGATGCCCATCCACCTATATAGGGTTTAGGTGTAGTTCTTGATATTCGTTGCCGGGGATTACTGGTTTATCGCAGTTAAATATATTAACAGGGTTAAATTATGGAAAATAATAAACCAGCGGAAAAGAAGGGACGTGAATCCCATTGGTCAACCTTAAAAGTGGGGGAGAGGCATATCCCTGGGAGTATCGATATCCCTGGAGGACGCGAAGGATGGATTGTAGAAGCGGCCTAGGCTACGCTTATCCTGATAAAATTTTAAGGGGGGACCTCCCTAATGATTAGAGTGGGCGACAGGATCCCGGACATAGAGGTTGAAGCCTTCCATAGGGATGAATTTGTAAGGATTAGATTATCTGATTATAGGGGGAAATGGCTGATCCTGGCTTTTTATCCCGCGGACTTCTCCTTCGTATGCCCCACAGAGTTGGAGGAGCTCGCCGAAAACTATGAGGAATTCGCTAGGCTGGACGCTGAAGTGCTCAGCGTAAGCACGGATACCGTCTACGTCCATAAGGCCTGGCATGACCATTCACCTGCCGTAGGGAAGGTGAGGTTCCCCATGATAGCCGATCCCACGGGAAGGCTATGCAGGATCTTCGGAACCTATATCAGGAGGAAGGTGTATCCTTGAGGGCCACCTTCATCGTGGATCCGGATGGGATACTGAGGGCCTTCGAAATGCACGATAATAGTATAGGGAGGAGTGCGGGGGAGATCCTAAGGAAACTAAAAGCCTCTAGACATGTGAGGGAGCACCGGGGTGAGGTATGCCCGGCGAGCTGGAAGCCCGGGATGGAGACGATTAAGCCGAGCCTAGATCTAATAGGTAGGATTTAGATGCGCCGGAACAAGGCTGCATCAACCTAACTTATCTCAGCCTATCCATATGGAAGGATCTTTTACAAGAAGGGTTAGGGCCTTTGACAGGGGAGGTATAGAAACGGAGAGAGGTCATGGTTAGATGGGAACCCAGCCTATGAGGATCCGAGGAAACCCCGTTATATCCCATTAAACCCTTCAAATCTATAGTCTCGCATGGTGGTCTTACCTATGCCCAATAGGGAGATTCCTAGGATTAGGATCATTAGGGGTGACTGCTCCATAGTTTTAGGGGGTGAGGCGGGTCAGGGTATCCGCACCATAGAGGATGTCCTGACCAGGGTTTTAAAGCTCTCGGGCTACAACGTCTTCTCCACCAGGGAATATATGTCTAGGATCCGCGGAGGGGTTAACACCACGGAGGTGAGGGTATCCTCCAGGAGGGTCTCAGCCTTCCTAAACCGCATAGACATCCTGATGCCCCTGGGCTTAGGGGTTATAACCCGCCTGAGGAGGAGGGTTTCCAGGGATACCATCATCCTAGGGGAAAGAAGTATCCTCGGGGAAGACTTGAAGGGCTATGAAGAACAGTTTATAGAAGTGCCTATAACCGATACGGCTTCTAGGATCGGGGGATCAATATACTCCAACATAGTGGCTGCAGGGGTATTGGCTGGATTATTGAAGGCTGAGATGATAATGTTAGAGGATTATTTAAGGAAGTTCTTTTCAGCCAAGGGAGCAGAGGTGGTGGAAAGGAACATTGCAGCCGCCAGGGAAGGCTTCAGGATCGGGGAAGACCCCTCCATCTCGGGAATGTTAAGAGTGGAACTAGATAGGAATCCCGGGGTGAGGGAGGAGCTCCTCATCGGCGGAGGCGAGGCCGTAGCGTTGGGGGCGGCTGCCGGAGGCTGCAACTTCCTCGCCTTCTATCCAATGTCTCCATCCACGAGCATAGCGGTCTATCTGGCTCAGCACATGGAGAAGCTTGGAATAATCGTGGAGCAGGCTGAAGATGAGATCAGCGCGATCAACATGGTTTTAGGCGCATGGTATGCAGGGGCCAGGGCCATGGCGTCCACCAGCGGCGGGGGCTTCGACCTCATGGTCGAAGGCTTAAGCCTCGCGGGGATGATCGAATCCCCCATAGTAATCAATATAGGGATGAGGCCTGGACCGGCTACAGGTCTGCCGACAAGGACGGAACAGGCCGACCTGGGGATAGCCCTATATTCGGGGCACGGCGAGTTCCCGAGGATAATCCTGGCCCCTGGAACGATCGAAGACGCGTTCCACCTGACGCGGAGGGCCTTCAATCTAGCCGACAAGTATCAGGTTCCAGTGATAATACTTACGGATCAGTACCTCATAGATTCCATGTATAATATAATGGGTGAATTGAAGCCCTCCGAGGAGGATATTGAGCGATACATAGTGGAAACAGACCGTGAATATAGGAGGTTCAGGTTCACCGAGGACGGCTTATCCCCGAGGGGTATACCGGGATACGGGGAAGGCCTTGTATGCGTGGACAGCGATGAACACGACGAGGAGGGGCATATAACCGAGGACCTCCAGGTTAGATCCCGGATGGTCGAGAAGAGGCTTAGAAAACTTGAAGCCCTTAAGGGGGAGGCCATACCGCCCCAGCTCATAGGAGACGGGGACTACAGCATCCTCGTGGTGGGGTGGGGTTCAACCTATAACCCCCTGAGGGAAGCTCTGGAATCCATGGGGAGGGATGACGTCGCCCTCCTCCACTTCAAACAGGTCTATCCGCTGCACCCAGATGCTGAAAGGTATCTTAGAAGGGCTGAGGAGACGGTTATAGTGGAGGGCAACGCTACATCCCAGTTTGGGAGGCTCATAAAGGCTGAGACCGGGTTAAACTTGAATAAACGTCTTCTAAAATATGATGGGATGCCCTTCGCGGTGGAGGAGATCGTCGAAGGACTTAAAAAGTTAATATCCTAGGGGAGGGGGAAGCACTAGGTTGGATGAATCCCTAGAGGTTAAAGGTGAGGGTTCGACCCGGAGATTATTCGATTTAGGCGGGGTAGACGTGGCTTGGTGTCCCGGATGCGGGAACTTCAGCATATTGAAAGCCTTGAAGATGGCTCTAGCTGAACTAGATTTGAAGCCTGAAAGGCTTGTGATCGTCTCAGGGATAGGGCAGGCGGCTAAGACGCCGCATTATCTCAGATGTAACTTCTTCAATGGGCTCCATGGGAGGGCGCTCCCCGCCGCCACGGCCATCAAGGCTGTGAACCCGGAGCTCACGGTCATAGCTGAGAGCGGGGACGGATGCATGTACGGGGAAGGAGGTAACCATCTCATCCACGCCATAAGGAGGAACCCGGATATAACCTGTATAGTCCATGACAACATGGTCTACGGGTTAACTAGGGGTCAAGCCTCCCCTACGAGCCTAAGGGGATTTAAAACCCCGGCTCAGGCGGCGGGGGTATTCCATGAACCCCTCAACCCTTTAGCCCTAGCTGTAGCCTTGAACGTATCCTTCGCGGCAAGGGCCTTCGCCGGGGATATAGAGGAGACTAAAGAGATATTCAAGAGGGCTATAAGCCATCGGGGGTTCGCCCTCGTAGACGTCTTCCAGCCGTGCGTAACCTATAACCGGGTTAATACTTATCAATGGTTCCGGGAACACACCTACTACCTCGAGGATTCATACGATCCATCGGATAGGGTTGAGGCCTTCAAGAAGGCCTTGGAAACGGATAAACTCCCATTGGGAGTATTCTACGTCAACCGAAAACCCACCTTCGAGGAGAACCTGAGCCTTTACAGGAAGAGCTTGGAACCCCTCCACCGGAGAAAGGTGAACATGGATGTGATCGGAGAGCTCATAGATGCAACGAGGAGGGGCTGAAGAATAGAAGGGGGACCGCGTAAGGGGCGGCTGTCCGCCTTAAAGGAAAGGTTATCCCAGCATACTATGCGGACCTTTATAGGAGAAGATTCAGATTTAGAAACTAATTTTTAAATAATTTTTAAATAGGGGATCGCCCATCTATGGGGGAGAGGATGAGCCTTTGAGGGAGTATAGGAGCCCGGTTCTAAAGGCTTACATGCCAGGCCGCAGGATACTAGAGTTCAAGATCTTACTAAGAAATGTTCCAGGCGCCATCTCCGAGGTCTCCCAGATCCTATACGGCTATAGGGTGAACATCCTCTCAGGATACCAGGAGGCGAGGGATGAGAGGTTCCACTGGGTCTTCATAGCGGACCTATCCGAGGCTGGGATCGACCCTAAAAGGCTCGTAGAGGAGATTAAGAAACTAGGCAAGGTTATAGCCGTGGAATACTCCGAGCCGGAGATAGACCATCTAATCATAGATGACCTGTACTTCCCCTTGATGGTTCAAGGTGAGAGAAGCCTAATACTCAGGAGCGGCACCTTCAACGAGATGATGCGGGCATTAAGGGATATACTTGGAAGGGACGCTGGCGACATAATCATATACCAGCTCGGAGCGAGGGCTGGAGCAGATAAGATGCGCCATTTAAAGGAGTATTATAAGGGGTTCGAAAGCCGAGACCTATTAAAGATAGCTTTGAAAGAAAGGTGCGCTAAGGGCTGGTGTATAGCTGAGATCCAACGCTTTGACGATGACCTGTGTAAGGTAGAGGTAAGGGCTGAAGGGTTATTCGAATGCCTCGAGGCGGCCGCCGGTGAGGCCGACCGGAGGGGAAGCTGGTTCTTCCGGGGATACCTGGCAGGCCTCCTAACAAGCCTATGGGGTAAGAGGATCTCGGTGGACGAGGTTGAATGCATATCCAAGAGGGGGACGGCCTGCATCTTCAAGGCCTACCCCGGCACAGCTTAAATGGGGGGAGCCCCCTCATCCCATGTAGATAGACTTCGCCTCGGGAAGCTTTAATTAGGGTGAACCTGAGAATAAACATGTGTAGATGAAGGTTGGGTGGTTAAGGCTTGGCTGCCCCATTAAACTATTACAGCCTCTTCCTCGACATCCTACAGTTCCTGGCATGCCTCTGGGCCCTATACTACGCGGCTACGAAGCATAGGAGCCGAATATACTTCATTTCGGGCTTCACGTTCCTCCTCCTATACGCGGTGGTGGACCTGGTCGACTCCTGGGTTTTCAAGACTGCCTCTGGGACGCAGGCCCTGGACATAATCGACTTCATCCTAATAGTATTGACGGCTCTAAGCTTCATGAGGGGACTCATGGACCTTAAAAGGTAGCGTAGGGCCCTGCGGCCCCCCGACCCCCATAACTTTTTTATAATTTCCAGTATCCCATCTATCCCTTTAAGGGTGATCCTTTGAGGATCGGCGAGATAGTATACTTTGAGGAGCCGGGCCCCCAGAACACCGAGGAAACCCTCCAAGCCGCCAATAGGAGGGTGAGGGAGCTCGGGTTAAGGGATGTGGTCGTAGCCTCGACCACAGGGGAGACGGGGGTTAAAGCCTCCAGGATCTTCGGGGATCTCAACCTCGTCGTGGTAACCCATCAGGCGGGCTTCCAGAAGCCCGGCCTCCAAGAGTTCAAGCCTGAAAACCTGAGGAAGATCGAGGGTAAGGCCAGGATCCTAACCTGTACGCATTCCCTCTCAGGGGTCGAGAGGGCTATGAGGAGGAGCTGGAACACCATTGGCCCGGTGGAGCTGATAGCCAACGCCCTGAGGCTCCTCGGGGAAGGCGTCAAAGTCTGCGTTGAGATAGCAGTTATGGCCGCGGATGCAGGGTTGATCCCCGTGGACAGGGACGTGGCCTCCATCGGAGGCACAGGCAACGGCGCGGATACAGCCATCATCCTGAGGCCTGCAAATTCACCCGACTTCTTCAACATAGAGGTGAAGGAGATCCTGGCTAAGCCGGTGAAGAGGTAGAGGCAGCCCACCTCCCCGACGCTTCAAGGCTGCAGGGCCTATACTGACTCTGAGGGCGAGTATGCTCCACATGGGATTCCCTAGAGGATTATGGGCGACGCGGACCCTATAAGGCTGGTCGACGGCAGTGGCCCCGGAAATGGTGGAGTGTGGCTTCCTAGTCCTTAGCTGTAAGCTTCTTGATCCTTCCCTTAATGTATTCGGTTACCTTCTCCTCTGTGAGGCTTTGAGCCTCCCTCCGCCTTTCGATGTGTTTCCTCACCGTCTCCAGCAGCTCATCAATCTTGAAAGGCTTTATAATGTATCCGTCTGCTCCCCTATTGAGGGACTCAACGGCGTTCTCCAGGGTTGGATAACCAGTTATCATTATCTTAACTATTCCGGGATTACCCTCCTCAAGCTTCTCTATCAGCGTCGTCCCATCCATATCCGGCAGCCTAATATCGATCAGGGCCACGTCGTAGTATCGGCTTCTGCTCTTCTTAACGGCATCCCCTCCTGTGAGGGCGGAATCCACCTTGTAGCCGTGTTCCTCTAGGACGCTGGTCAGCGTCTCGCATATGCTCTCGTCATCGTCTATCAAGAGTATTCTAGGCCTCGTCTCCCCTTCAGCATCCACCATCCAATCCACCTTCCAAGCCTTCTGATAATATGAAAACCTGCGCTTATATTAGTTGGTTCATAGCTTTATCTATTTTAGCCTTTTTACTCTTTCGTTTTGGTTCATGGGTTTTAAGGGTATTTTAACTGTGAACTTGGCGCCGTGGCCGGGCCTGCTTTCGACGGTTATCTCGCCCTTATGGGCTTCTATTATACGTTTGGCCGCGGCTAGGCCTAGGCCTAACCCCTTAGCCTTCGTCGTGTATAAAGGCTGGAAAATCTTCCCGATGGCCTCCTCCGATATTCCATGGCCCGTATCCTGGAATGAAACTTTAACCATGTCCTGGAGGGCTTCAACCTCCACTGTGAGCTTGCCCCCCTCAGGCATCGCCTCATAGGCGTTCTGGATAATATTGGAGAAGGCCCTCTTCAGCATGTCCGGGTCAAGCGGGATCTCCGGGGAAGGCCTGTAGATCCTCTCCAACTCTATCTTTGGAGGCTTATCCACCGAGGTCAAAGCATCCTCCAATACGTCCACTATGCTTATGGGGACGGGTTGAGGCTCAATGGGCTTGGAGAAGTCTAGGAGGTCCCTCAGGATCTTATCCGCGTATTCCACCTCCTTGAGGATTATCTCGATCATCCGTTTCACCTTTGCATCGGCGTTTTTCAGCTTCATCTCCAGATAATAGGCGGCGTTGCTTATCGAGGTCAAGGGGTTCCTGAGGTCGTGGCCTACCTGGGCGGCGAGGGATCCCACAGCCGCCATCCTCTCCGACTCCAAAAGGGCCTTCTCCAGCCTTCTACGCTCGGAGATATCCCTTACGATGCACCAGACCACGTCGGGCTTACCCTCCCCACCCTTAACTATGGATCCCGTAACCTCGATGGGTATCCTCGACCCATCCTTCCTGATATACTCCTTCACCACGTATCCGCTCCGCCCCTTCCTGATCATCTCCTCCTTTATGATGCCCTCCTCCAACTCCAGGTATTCCTTAGGAGTGATGTCCTGCCACCTCATACCCCGAAGCTCCTCCAGGGTATATCCAACCATCTCCTCGAAGGCCCTGTTGCAGTCCAGGATCCTCCCTGAAAGGTCGTTGCAGAGGATGCCGTCCATAATGGAATCATATAATCCCCGGAACTTGGCCTCCACCTCCCTCAGCTCCCGGGTGCGCTCCTCAAACGCTTGCTCAAGCTTCCTCGAATATTCCCTAAGCTTCTCCTCCGCCTCAACCTTCTCCGTCACGTCCCTGACGATCTCTATGACCAGGGGAGTATCTCCGGCCCCCTTCAAGGGGAAGGCTAGGACCTCAAGCCATCTACCCCTCGAATCCCTAGCCGTATAGGAGTATTCTTTACGGCCCTTATCTATGATCTCCAAGTGGCTGCAAGGCCAGCCTCTATGATGGCATGGCTCATCGTATCCCTGATAGACCTTGAAACACTTCTCGCCAACGCCCTCCCCGTAGGCCTCCCTCGCAGCCCTGTTCATATAGACGATCCTGTAATCCTTATCGCTTATCACGATCCACTCCGAAATATTATCGAGGATGAGATCCGTAAATTTCGGTTCCGGTCTTTCCTCAGCTTTCATCCCGTCCAGCCTCACCCTCCCCTTAAAATCTAATAAAAATTAGGGTTTAACACCCCCAATATCTGAACCACGGGATTATACACGACCACCTCTTCCGGATCCATCCCTGAGGGTTAGGGTGGAATCCAGATCCCATCAGAGGTTTAAGCTCTATGGTGAACTTAAAAGTTTCCTCGGGAAAGGGAGGTTAGGATAGATAGTTTCTAAGCTTCTCCGCCACTTCCTCAGGCCTCGACTCCACAACGTTCTCCATATGAAGCCTCTCCATGAAACCGCAATCGCTCGTATATCGGGCCTCCATCCTGGGCCTGGAGACCATCTTGAGGTTCAGGGAGTAATAGTCTAAGCGCTCATCTAGGGGGCCTGAGAATAAGGCCATGTTGAAGCTCTCCACCCCGAGGTCATGGTAGGCCCTTAGGACTCCAGCTATTCCTTTTGAGAGGGCTTCTAAGCGTTCCCCCTTCAACTCCAGTATCGAGGAGCATCCCAGGATTATCCCTAGGACCTCATTGTTCCCTTGGGGAGCATAGCTCGCCAGCCAGGCCATGCATTCATCCCTGTGTATGAGCCTCTCACCCAGATTCGCCTCCGTCTCCACAAGGTCGAGCCAGTAGCTTCCCCCATACCTCTCATGGTATGCCCTGCTCTCCTCTAGGAGCATCTCTTGGAACCGGGTCGGCCTCACGTCCCCTATGACTTGGAGGTGGGGATGCACTATGCTGGCCCCGGCTGGGGGCATGTGGTTCCAGTTGACCGATCCATAATTGACCTTCCCGTCTAATTCATGGGCCAGCCTCAGGAACTCTATTGAAACCTCCAGGCAGTCCCTTATGGTCTGGGGATGGAAGTCGCATAGCCTAGGGCTATGCTCCCCCGAGAAGACGGCTACGGCGTGGTAGGGGCTGAAAGGATACATATTCGGGAACAATACGGCGGATCCCCTCCTGAGCCGCCCCTCCTCGGCGAACCCCCTGGGGAATTGGGGCGTCATACGCTCAATGTTCCCGGGGCAGAAGGGGCAATCCCCCTGAGAGTCCCGGATGGATCGATCCATTCCAGGCTGAACGGCCTGTTTAACCCTCATGCTCCTCCTAATGTTTATCCTGCAGGCCATCCCCGTCAAAGGGTCAACCCTATACTCTATGGGCTGCCCCTCAAGCCTATAGCCCGATAAGGGGCTGCGAAGCTTAGCCTCATAGATCTCCTTCACGAAGGATATACGCCTCAAACCTCGTATCCCCAGCTTTACCCATGGCTTCCAGCCTTAAACTCCTTCTATGGGCACTAGGGTTCTGGTCTACTTCGTCTTATGTAGGCCTTGGTCTTCACCGGGTCTCCTCCCCCTCCCGGGTTCATTGGGGATCGGCATCACCCTCAAACCCCGTCGGGTCGAACCCTACCCCACATCCTCCATCAAGCCTTTTCCAGCTTGGAATCATCTATGTGGGGGAAGTCCCTCCATCCAAAGGCTTTCCGCATCATCCCAGAGTCCGCGCTACCGTCAAAACAAGAAAGTCCACGTCTATTTAAGCCCTACCTATTTTGAAACCGCAGATTACGGCCTCTATCTATGATCTCTAGGTGGCTGCAAGGCCAGCCTTTATGATGGCATGGCTTCAAGAAACCCGCTAACGTTATAGCCATGCCTTACGTTGTAAGCTCTAACCTGATATAAGCCGCCTGACACCTTTCAACAACCCTTATTTTACCATACTTGTCCCAGTATTGGATAGCCCTATTAGTAACCTTAATAAAACCTTCCCGTGAAAATACACTACAACTTATGTCTATTCAAATCAATCTGTATTGAAACTGTTGACTACGGCGTTTATTAAATGATCCGAAACTTAGGCGCTTATGCAACATTGAGGGCTATGGGAAGCCCTATCATCCTTACCAGCTTACGCGTTGCAGACAGCGCGAAGGCCCTGAAAGGCTTAAGGCGATATTGGAGTATATCCTAGCAAGGCTTAGGGATGCTGGAGCAGTCAAGGAAAAGATTGCGGTTTGCGAGCCTGAGAGCTCTCCTCGAAGGAGCTTTCCTAGGTAAGGGTTGACTTCGAGGTTTCTTATGCGGAATCTAATCTTCTTTTTAGCTGATTATTGAGTTTTCGGAAGTCTTTTTCGAATCTTCTGGTGACTTTGAGGCTATATTTCTCCAGATTGTTTCAGCTCCTTGAGGAACTCGTTGTAGTCTCTGACCCTTCCAGCTTTCACGTCTTCTTCTGCTTCTCTAATGGATTTCACCGTATCCTCGTCTGCTAGGATTTCGAGGGTTTCAATGATTTCCTCAAGCAGCCCGCTTACCTTTAAAAGAAGAGCTCGATCCTCATCTGTTAGGAGAACGCTGCTTCCATGCATGGATTTCACCAAACTCATATTCGGTGCGTTCTATATTTTAACGTATCCATTTTGGTCTTTTAGATTGCTTATGAATTTGTGAACTCTTCGATGGGCTATAACTTTGTATTCGGGCATTTTTGAGTAAAATTTTGGAAAGGCTTATTTTTTTGAATTGTTGATGTTTTGGGTATGGGAAGGAGTAGAAAACATTTTAATTGGGCTTTAAAAAAGAATCTTTGCAAGATTGAGCGCAGCAAGGTCTTCCACTAGTTGAAGAGCTATGTATTCGCTTCCACCGCGCGCGGGTGTATTCCACTAACTTCTCAACAAGGGTTTCAAGCACTCCTCCAAAATCTTCCTCGCAAATGTATATCACACCGTTAACCACTTCGCCCGAGTTTCTGGTTTCCGGCCGGCATCCACTTTAGCCTTAGCTCAGCTCTAAGCTCGGTTATCCTCTTAAACTCGTCTAGCGCCCACATGAGCTTTAGCTCCGTTGCTGACTGTGATAGGGTGACTTGGCGGAGGAGAAGAGATATTGCTGTGCCGAAGAGGAAACAGATGCGCATTTGAAGTGGGAATCTTGTTGCCAGCACATGGAGTAACGCCGCTGTCTCGCCAAACATTATAATGGAAAATGGGGCTTTATGTTAAAGGGCAATGTTTAGAAAACAAGTTTCCACCACTAGTGCAGCCCATAATTGATTAGGCTTTTGTGCTTATAAACTCTAAAGGTACTTTGCTGTTTTCCCTTTCTGATAAGTATTCTCTGGGATGAGAGTATGCTTAAGAACTGCCATCCTTTTTAAATTCCCTTTATCCGCACTGGGCGATTACCTAGTGGCCTTTAATAAAGGGATCGCCTCTGATCTGATGGTGGAGAGGGGGTCGATTTGGGTTATAGGGTTGAGGATCTTGTCGTCATCGTACCCGTGGGCGGCTTGGCGAGGAGGCTCATGCCCCTCACGGCTGAGACGTCGAAGGCCTGCGTGAGGCTTGTGAACATGCCTATAATTGAGATAGCTATGCTCAGCCTAGCAAGGCAGGGCGTCAGACACTTCATATTCGGGGTTAAGGGCTACAGGAACTATAGGGACCTCTTCGACTATTTCCAGGAGGGCTGGGGATTCTCAGCTAAATACGGGATCACCCCTAGGATCTACATTAAGTATCAGCCCCTCCAATGGGACTATGGGAGCGCCGACTCAGCTAGGATAAACCTGGAATACTACGACGTTAGGGGGCCCGTCTTCGGCGTCCAGGGCGATAACATCTTCGATGTGGACCTCAGGGGCCTCCTCGACTTCCACGTGGAGAGGGGCGGGATCGCCACGATATGCCTTAAGGAGGTTCCCGATGTGGAGGGCTACGGTATCGCGGAGGTCGACGAGGACATGCGGATAAAGAGGTTCGTGGAGAAGCCTAAAAGGGGTGAGGCTCCCTCAAACCTAGCCAATACGGGCCTCTACCTCTTCTCCCCAGAGGTAAGGGAGGTTATGAGGGGGGAATGGGTGCAGAGGATTATAGAGGCTCGGAGACGCTTGGACTTCGGCTACGACTTCATACCATACCTGGTGGAGTCCGGCTACGAGGTTTACGGCTACGCCATAGAGAAGGGATGGTACGATGTAGGTTCGCCGGAACGCTACTTGGAGGCCATGTACGATATATTAAGGGGGCGCCTGGGTTCGCTGAGGGACTTCGATGGACGGGTATTCCCGGATAGGAGGATATGGATCCAGGGTGGGGGCCTCGAGCCCCCCGCGGGGAGGGATAGGCTGGTCGACATGGTGAGGTCCGGGAGGATAAAGGTGGAGGATCCCGTCCTCATAGGGAGGCACTGCCAGATCGGCGAAGGCGCCCGAATATCGAATTCATGCATAGACAACTATACGAGGATCGGGGATGGGGCCGTCATCGAGGACTCCGCCGTGATGGATAGGACCTATATCGGTGAGGGGGCTGTGGTCAAGGGGAGCATAATAGGTAGACATGCCGTCGTGGAGTCCACGCGTAGGAGGCCCACCTCCATAGTTCGGTTGTCCGTCGTGGGTGACGACGTATGGGTGGGGGAGGGGTCAACCCTTACCGGGGCTAGGGTTTATCCGCATCTGAGGTTGGAGGAGGGCGTGTACGAGGGGGTTGTATTCGGGTTTCAGCGTTGAACGGTTGAGCCGTCTCATCGGCGATTCGTTTTATGTACATTAATGTACTCGTAAGATTTATAAGGTTCGTATAGGTTTTCTCTTAGGCATATCCGGAGGTGCCGATAGTGGGGTATCGCCTTTGGCCAAACATCCACAAGGCCTAAGCTAAGGCTTAAGAGGATCCCCTGGATCGAGCCATTGGAAGCTTTTTCAAGGCTGGAGCCCCTCCACGACCACGCCGTCCTCCTGGAATCGGTTGAAGGCCCGGAGAAGCTCGCCAGCTTCTCCCATATCCTCGTAGACCCTGAAGCCTCCCTGAGGTTGAAGGACGGGAGATTCGAGGCCTCAGAGGGATGGGGCGCCGTCCCCCGGGAGGACGGTGACCCCCTCCACACGCTCAGGCTCCTCGCCGGCAGGCCGAAGATTGATGGGAAGGGACACAGGTTCTCGGGGGGGATGGTGGGCTACCTATCCTATGACCTCACCAGGTATTGGGAGAGGCTTCCAAGCCACGCCGTCGACGACCTCACGTTCCCAGACCTGGAGATGGACCTGTTCCTCGACGGCCTCCTCTTCGACCATAGGACGAGGCAGCTATACTACCACCATATAGGGGTAGATCGCTCCCGGGAGATGATGGAGGAGCTGAGGCTCCGGGGCGGGGTTGACCCATGCGAGGCGGCTGGGGGAGTCGAGGTCAACCCCTCCGAGGACAGGTTTAAACGCATGGTGGAGGAGGCTAAATCCTACATAGCCGAAGGGGAGGTATTCCAAGTAGTCCTATCCAAGAGGTTTAGGCTCCACGTCCACGGGAGCCTACTGGGATTCTACAAGGCTTTGAGGAGGCTGAACCCCTCCCCGTACATGTACTACGTTAAGATGGATAGGCGTAGGATCGTGGGCTCAAGCCCCGAGATGCTCGTGAGGATGGAGGATGGACTGGTCGAGACGTATCCGATAGCTGGGACGAGGCCTGTGACGGGCAACCCTAAGAGGGATGAGGCGGCAGCTCGAAGCCTCGTATCGGATCCCAAGGAGAGGGCTGAACACGTGATGCTGGTGGATTTGGCTAGGAACGACCTAGGCCGCGTATCGGAGCATGGATCCGTAAGGGTCACGGATTACATGGCCGTCCAAAAGTACAGCCATGTAATGCACATGGTCTCAAGGGTTGTGGGGAGGCTCAGGGAAGGCTTGGACGCCTTCGACGCGGTGAAGGCTATGCTCCCCGCGGGGACGGTTTCGGGCGCGCCTAAGGTGAGGGCCATGGAGATCATAGACGAGCTGGAGCCCTCGAGGAGGGGGCCCTACGCGGGGGCTGTAGGCTACTTCTCACTGAACGGATGCTGCGACTTCGCCATAACCATCAGAACCCTAGTAGCGGAGGGGGACGACGCGTACATCCAGGCCGGAGCCGGCGTAGTGGCCGACTCAAACCCTGAGGCTGAATGGCTTGAGACCGAGCATAAGGCGAGGGCGCTCCTCAAAGCCCTGGGGGAGGATGGAGATTGAGGATCCTAATACTCGACAACTACGACTCATTCGTCTATAACATAGCCCAGTACGTGGGCCTCCTAGGGGTGGAGCCCATCGTCTACAGGAGCGACTCCATATCGCTGAGATCGGTGAGGGAGCTCGCGCCGGACAGGATAATAATCTCCCCTGGCCCCGGACCACCCTGGGGCAGATGCTTCGGCGTATGCGGCTCCGTGATATCCGAGCTGGGAGGGACCACGCCGATCCTAGGGGTATGCCTGGGCCATCAAGGGATAGTCCACGCCTATGGAGGGCGTATCGTGAAGGCGGAGAGGCCCATGCACGGCAAAGCCAGCATGATAACCCATGACGGCAGAGGCGTATTCAGGGGTATACCGAACCCCTTCGAGGCTGCCCGCTACCACTCCCTTATAGCCGATAGGGAAGCCATACCTCCATGCCTCGAGGTCTCAGCCACCTCCATCGAGGATGGGGAGGTCATGGCCGTACGCCACTTGGAATATCCTGTGACGGGGGTCCAGTTCCATCCTGAGTCCATCCTCACGGATTCAGGGATAGACATCCTCAGGAACTTCGTAGATGGGGGAGGATGGTAGGCATGGGCATAGTGGAGGCCATCGGGAAACTGGTCAACTTCCAGGACCTCACCGTGGACGAGGCTGAATCAGCCATGGATGAGATAATGGCTGGGACGGCCACCGAAGCCCAGACCGCGGCCTTCCTGACAGCATTGAGGATGAAGGGTGAGAAGCCGGTTGAAGTTGCCTCTCTGGCCAGGGCCATGAGGAGGAGGTGCCGCAGGATAAACGGGATAGACTTGAACCATGGGGGGAGGAGGCTCCTCGACACCTGTGGAACCGGCGGCGATAGGGTGAAGACCTTCAACTTCAGCACCTTAGCGGCCATAGTAGCGGCGGGCGCCGGGGTTCCCGTGGCTAAGCACGGCAACAGGTCCATGACAGGCCCATGCGGAAGCGCGGATCTCATGGAGGCCCTAGGGTTAAACCTTGATTCTCCACCTTCCATGGTCGAAGAGACCCTGAGGGAGGAGGGCCTAACCTTCCTATACGCGCCCATCTTCCATCCAGCCATGGGACATGCCTCAAAGCCTAGGAGGGAGATAGGGTTCAGAACGGTCTTCAACCTTCTAGGACCACTAACCAACCCGGCTGGGGCTGAAGCCCAGCTCCTAGGCGTCTACGACGGGGGTCTAACGGAGTTCATGGCTGAAACCCTGAGTCGCCTTGGGGTCGCCCAAGCAGCGGTGGTCCATGGCCTAGACGGTTTAGACGAGTTCTCCCTTGTGGGACCTACCAAGGTTACATGGCTTAGGGACGGCGTCTTATCCACGGAGATCCTGAAGCCCAGCAGCCTAGGCCTCCCAAAGGCGAGGGTGGAGGAGCTTGCCTCCTCCACGCCACAGGGGAACGCCCTCACGGCCGTGAGGCTGCTCACCGGGAGGTGGAGGCGCGAGGAGAAGGCTAAGAGGGACGGGGTTATCGCGAACGCGGCCCTCGCCATCCTCCTAGGAGGCGGGGTGGAGGACCTCAGGGAGGGCGTGGAGGAGGCTGAGAGATCCATGGAGAGCGGCGCAGCCTATGGGAAGCTTAAAGCCCTGATTAAGCGGCTCGGCGACCCCGGGAGGCTTGAGGAGCTTGAGGACTGCGCATAGACGGGACTACCTGGCCCTCCTAGCCTCCAGAGCCCATAGAACCGTGGAGGAAGGCTACTATCACGTAGATCTTAAATCCATGTTCCGCAAGGGGGTGGGGGAGCGGCGCAGCCTCGTAGAGGCGCTGAGATGTTGTAGGGGGCGTAACCCTTTAATAGCTGAGATAAAGCCCTACTCCCCCTCAAGGGGATGGCTTAGAACCCGTGTAGACTATGGTTCCTTAGCGGCGTCCATGGAGCGAGGCGGGGCGGCGGCCCTATCCATCATCACGGAACCCAAGGTTTTCAGGGGATCCCTAAGGGGGCTGCTGGAGGCCAAGGCCTCCACGGATCTCCCCGTACTCATGAAGGATATAATGGTCAGCCCCGTCCAGGTTGAGGCCGCGTCGAGGCTCGGAGCCGACGGGATACTCCTCATCCACGCCCTCTTCCGCAGGGGGTTAACCGAGGCCGGCCTCGCGGAGATGATCCAGCTTGCCCGCTCGAAGGGGCTCCAGGTCCTCTTGGAGGTTCATGAAAGGGATGAGGTCCGGGAGGCGGCGGCTGTAAACCCCGACTTATTAGGGGTGAATAACAGGGACCTCGCCACCATGAAGGTGGATTTAGAGACGACTAGGAGGCTGCTTGAAGGCTATGAGGGTCCACCCGTCGTAGCCGAGAGCGGTATCGAGGACCCGAGCCACGTGAGACTCCTAAGGAGCTGGGGCGCCGACGCCGTCCTCGTGGGCTCCTCCATCATGACGTCAAGGGATGTATCCGGTAAGGTCAGGGAGCTCGTGGAGGCCTAACATTGGAGACAGTCAAGGTTAAGGTATGCGGGTTAACCAGGGAGGAGGACGTGGAATCCTCCTTAGAGGCCGGAGCAGACCTCTTAGGGTTCATAGTCTATACCCCTGAATCTCCTAGGGACATCCCCTTGGATAAGGCTAGGAGGCTCATGGAACCCGTCGGGGACGCGGCGTTGAAGGTAGCGGTTACGAGGGCTCCCCTACGTAAGCTGGATTGGATAGTGGAAGCCTTGAAACCCGACTACATCCAGGTGCATGGGAGATGCATCCCGGCGGCGGGGAGGGCTGAGGAGATCCCTGAGGGGGTCGGATTGATATGGGCCGTCTCCATGTCGGATCCGGAGGCCGTCCGCAGGGCTGAGGCATCAGCGGAATTCTTCCATGACATACTCCTAGATACCGGGAGGGGTGGAACCGGTGAAACCCATAACTGGCTTTTAAGCCGGCATATAAGGGATATGATCCACCCGGCCAGGGTCTACCTGGCGGGAGGATTAAACCCTGGGAACGTCCGAGAAGCCGTGAGGATCGTGAGACCCTACTGCGTAGACGCATCCAGCGGTTTAGAGGAGAGGCCCGGGGTCAAGGATCCCCTGAAGATTAGAGCCTTCATATCCAGGGCGAAGGGAGGATGAGATAAGCCTTGTCCACGGAACCCCAGAAGGGAAGGTTTGGAAAGTATGGTGGAAGGTTCGTCCCTGAAACCCTTATACCCGTACTGGAGGAGCTTGAGGAATCCTATTACAGGCTTAGGGGCGACCCCAGCTTCCAATCAGATTTGGAGAGGTATCTGAAATACTACGCGGGGAGGCCCTCCCCCCTATACTATGCGGAGAACCTTACCCGCCTATACGGGGGGGCTAAGATCTACCTGAAGAGGGAGGACCTCATCCATGGGGGAGCCCATAAGATAAATAATACGCTCGGCCAGGCGTTGCTCGCGAAGAGGATGGGTAAGACCCGGGTCATAGCTGAGACCGGGGCGGGGCAGCACGGCGTCGCCACGGCCATGGCCTGCGCAGCCCTAGGCTTGAAGGCCGAGATATATATGGGAGTAGAGGATATGCATAGGCAGAGGCTCAACGTCCTCCGGATGAGGCTACTGGGGGCTGAGGTCCACCCGGTGGAGGCCGGGTCTAAGACGTTGAAGGATGCCATAAACGAGGCCCTCAGGGACTGGGTATCCCATCCCCAGGACACCTACTACCTCCTAGGATCGGCTGTAGGACCCCATCCATACCCCACCATGGTGAGGGACTTCCAGAGCATCATAGGATGGGAGATCAAGGGGCAGATCCTATCCCTTGAGGGGAGGCTTCCCGACGCCCTCGTCGCATGCGTGGGGGGCGGGAGCAACGCCATAGGGACCTTCCATCCCTTCATAGACGAGGCGGGCGTCAGCCTCTACGGGGTCGAGGCGGCCGGCAGCGGATTGAAGACGGGGAGGCATGCAGCATCCCTCACAGCCGGGTCCGAAGGGATCTTCCATGGAGCCCTAAGCTACATACTACAGGACAGGTACGGCCAAGTCAAGGCTACGCACAGCATATCCGCCGGGCTCGACTATCCAGGGGTGGGGCCGGAACACGCATACCTCAAGGAGACGGGCAGGGCATCCTATACGGCCGTAACCGATAGGGAAGCCCTGAGAGCCTTCGTCGAGCTCTCAAGGGCTGAGGGGATAATCCCCGCCCTGGAGCCCTGCCATGCACTGGCCTACGCTAAACGGCTGGCTAAGAGGCTGGGGAGGGACGGCCTGATCGTCGTAACCCTCTCCGGTAGGGGAGATAAGGACGTTGAAGTCGCGGCTGAAGCGCTAGGAGTCGATTTACATGCCCCTTGAAGAGGTCTTCCAGGAGTTAGAGGCTCGGGGGATGGGTGGCGTAATAGCCTTCCTCACCGGCGGGGATCCCACGCCTGAGGCCACGCCCAGGCTCGTAGAGGCGGCGGTAGAGGGCGGGGCGGATATTGTTGAGCTGGGCGTACCCTTCTCGGATCCCATAGCGGACGGCCCAACGATCCAAGCCGCGAACATCAGGGCTTTAAAGGCTGGGACGAACCCGCTAAAGGTCCTAAGGATGGCTGAAAAGGCTAAAAGGCGAGTTGACGCCCGGATAGCCCTACTCACCTATTATAATCCGATTTACCGTATAGGTTTGGGCCGGTTCATGAAGTCCGCCTCAAGGCATGGGGTTGAAGGCTTCATCGTGCCAGACCTACCTGTGGAGGAGAGCGCACCTTATAAGAGAACGGCTGAGAGCTACGGCCTAGACACGATATTCCTAGCCACGCCGTCGACGCGCGGGGAAAGGCTGGAGGAGATAATCCGGCAAACCTCCGGCTTCCTATACCTAGTCGCCCTACACGGCGTAACGGGCGCCCGAGAAAAGCTGGATCCCATAACCATAGAAGCCTTAGAGAGGATACGCCGGCGAAATCGGGATAGGCCGGCCGTCGCGGTGGGGTTCGGCATATCGAAACCCGAGCATGTGAGGGCCGTCATAGACGCCGGGGCGGACGCGGCCATAGTCGGAAGCGCCATCATAAAGCTGGTCGAGAAAGACCTTGGAAGCCCAGATGGGATAGCTGAAACCATCAAAGAATACGTAAGAGAGCTGAAGAGGGCGGCCAACCATCGTAGCTCATCCCTCACAGATAAAAAACCATATTGAAGCGATTTTATACTACGACCTCCACGTTAACCGAGTTTAAATCGTGAAAGCGAACTTTACGGTATGGGTTACGGCGCCTAGGAGTCTAGGAGCGGGGGTGGTCCCGAGGGTAGGACCGTGGAGTCGACCCCACCCGTTGACAAAGATCGCCCAATCCGCCACTCAAATACTTGGATATACTTGGGTTTTGGCGCCCTGGCCGGGATTTGAACCCGGGTCAAGCGGGCGACAGCCGCCTATACTAGACCGGGCTATACTACCAGGGCTCGGGAGAATACTACTGGCATTTCCGATATATAGG
>Ga0078972_1002047_pt1 | contig 69952 bp, 62 predicted proteins | sample YelNatPaOPGAMG01_FD_67568 | JGI IMG/M metagenome (GOLD analysis project Ga0078972, IMG submission 67568) | Hot spring thermophilic microbial communities from Obsidian Pool, Yellowstone National Park, USA - OP-RAMG-01 (SPADES assembly) (version 2) | ecosystem: Environmental > Aquatic > Thermal... | reverse complement strand
CGGGCCCCCCCCCCCCCCCCCCCCCCGGCGCCCCCCCCTTGGCTCCCCCGGGGGGCCCCTCCGGGGGGGGGGGAAAAGAGAGGGCCGGGGGTGGGGCGCCCCCCAAAGCGGCAAGCCCCACCCCCAGGCCCTTCTCTTTAAAGCAAATGATGCTGCCGGACGGGGCAAGGGCCAGGTCAGGCCCGGCGGCGCAGCCCGTGCACGCTCAGCGCCAAGCCGCCCAGCGCCAGGCCGAGCAGCGGCAGCGAAGGCCAGAGCTGCAACCCGGTCTGCGCGAGGCGTTCAGGCAGTGCAAACGTGGGCGTCGGGGCAGGCGTAGTTTCCGCCTCCGCACCGGCCGGTGATTGGCTGGTAGAGCCAGCCAGGGCTGTCGGCGACACGCTGGGCAGCGCCGTATCTGTGGGCGCCACGGTGGCGGTGGGCGGAATTGCGGGCGTTGGGCTGGCGCTGGGCAGCGCTGTGCGGGTGGGCGCATCGGTAGCGAGAGCAACCTGGGCGCTGGTGGGAGCCACTGACGGACTCTGCGAGGCAGAAAGCGTCGCATCGGAGATGAGCGTCCGCCCCCAGAGAATACGGTAACCCAGGTAGGCAAAGAGGCTCGTGCCCACCAGCAGTCCCACGGCCAGCAGAACAATGACCACGATCGTACCGGTCCGGCGGTGTCCAGTAGACGCGTCCATGGCAGGTCCCCCCATTCAGTGCACAGACAGTCAGGTTGTGCTGTAACGGTGAGCCAAACAGAGTCGCGGGGAGCTGCGCCCACGGAGAAGCCCCAGAATGAGGTCAGGATGAATGCCTGGGGTGTCTGCAGAGCGCACATGCCACGCCGGCGCCCGGCGGCAGGCGCCGGCGTGGTATCCATGACTTGTACCGCATCCAGAGTTGGATCTCCACATACGCGGTCGTGAAAAAGGGAATCCTCCTGGGTATGGCCTTATTTCTTGTGCTTTCGCGATTTGCCCTGCGCGCGCACAGCTTGGGCTGCGCCGCCAGCAGCGGTCTTGGCCGCCGCCTGGCCCGCCGGCACCGGCGGGCGGGCGGCAGGCTTGGCCCCGCCTTCTTTGTGCATGCAGCAGTTCTTGTACTTCTTGCCGCTGCCGCAGGGGCAGGGATCATTTCGCCCGACGTGCGCGCCGCTCGAGCGGCGCGGCGTCGGGGCTTCGGTCGGCGCATTGGTGTGCATCTCGCGCTGGCGTAGCGGCTCCTGCCGCACGATCTGGGCCCGGAAGATGGTGTAGGCAATGTTATGCCGGATGGTATCGGTCAGTTCGGCGAACATCTCGTGCGCTTCACGCTTGTACTCCACCAGCGGGTCACGCTGCCCATAGGCTCGCAGACCGATTCCTTCCCTCAGCTCATCGAGAGCGGTCAAGTGATGCACCCACAGATCATCGACAGTGTGCAACATCACCAGGCGCTCGAGCTGGCGCATCGTCTCGGGCCCCATTTGTCGTTCGCGCTCGGCATAGGCCTCATCAGCGGCTTCATGCAGGCGTTGGGCAATATCGTCGTAGGGCAATGATTGCCACGTTTCGACATTCTCGGTCGGCGGCAGCGGCACAAAGCCGCGCAGCGCCCCGTGGAGGCCGCTGAAATCCCACTCATCACGTATTTCGGCCCCCAGATGGGTGCGCAGCAAAGCATCGATCTGCTCGTGCACCATTTCCAGGATGATCGGCTTGAGATTGCTCTCACGCAGGATCAGTCGCCGCTGCTCATAGATCAGCTCACGTTGCTGGTTGACCACGTCGTCGTATTCCAGCACGTGCTTCCGCACGTCAAAGTTGTAGCCTTCGACCTTGATCTGGGCATTCTCGATGGCCCGCGATACCAGCCTGTGCTCAATGGGCACATCCTCTTCCACGCCCAGACGGTCCATGATGCCGGCAATCGACTGGCCGCCGAAACGGCGCATCAGATCGTCTTCCAGCGACACATAGAAGCGCGAGGCCCCGGGGTCACCCTGGCGGCCGGCGCGGCCACGCAACTGGTTATCGATGCGGCGCGCTTCGTGGCGCTCGGTGCCGATGATATGCAGGCCGCCCAATGCCACCACTCGCTCGTGGTCACGGCTGCACTCCTGCCGCGCCTCGGCAAGTGCAGCTTCCCACTCTTCCGGCGTGACGCTCGCCAAGTCGATGCCCTGACGCCGCAGGCGCTCGCGGGCTACGCCTTCCGGGTTGCCGCCCAGCAGAATGTCGACGCCACGGCCGGCCATGTTGGTGGCGATGGTCACAGCCTTGGATCGCCCGGCCTGCGCGATCACGCCAGCTTCGCGCTCGTGCTGCTTGGCGTTGAGTACCTGGCAAGACACGCCCTTGCGCTTCAGGATCTCGGCGAGCAACTCCGACTTTTCCACCGAGACCGTACCCACCAGCACCGGCTGGCCCCGCTTATTCAGCTCTTCGATCTCCTTCGCCACCGCCTGGAACTTGGCCGCCTCCGTCTTGTAGACCAGGTCCGGATGATCCACGCGGATCATCGGCCGATGGGTGGGGATCGATGTCACATCGAGCTTGTAGATCTTGCTAAACTCTTCCGCCTCGGTCGCCGCCGTACCGGTCATGCCGGCCAGCTTCCTGTACATACGGAAATAGTTCTGGAAGGTGATAGTCGCCAGCGTCAGGCTCTCGCGCTGGACGGGCACCCCTTCCTTGGCCTCGATGGCCTGGTGCAAGCCCTCAGAGTAGCGCCGGCCGAACATCAAGCGCCCGGTGAACTCGTCGACAATGACCACTTCCTGGTTGTCGTTGACAATATAGTCCCGGTCGCGCTTGAACAGGACCTTCGCCTTGAGCGCATTCTCCAGGTATGGGGTCAGCTCATAATGCTCGGGCGCGTAGATATTACTGATGCCCAGGGCGCGCTCGATCCTCTCCACGCCGTGATCGGTCAGCGTGACGGCTCGCATCTTTTCCTCGACCGTATAGTCCACCTCGGGTTCCAGCGGTTCCACCAGGCGGGCAAAGCGCTGGTACTCCGACGCCGACTCTTCGGCCGGTCCAGAAATGATGAGCGGCGTGCGCGCCTCGTCGATGAGGATGTTATCGACCTCGTCGACAATCGCATAGTGCAGCTCACGCTGCACACACTGAGACAGCTCCCAAACCATATTGTCGCGCAAGTAATCGAAACCGAACTCATTGTTCGTGCCGTAGGTGATATCAGCCCGATACGCTTCCGCGCGCGGCACTGGCCGCAAATGCTGGTAGCGGTCATCAACCGCCTGATAATCCGGGTCAAAAACGAACGAGCCCAGGCTCGGGTCGGCAGCGGCCGACTGGATCACGCCCACGCTGATGCCCAGGTAATGATATACGGGCCCCATCCACTGCACGCCATACTTGGACAGGTAATCGTTAGGCGTCACCAGGTGAGCGCCATGACCCGCCAGAGCATTCAGGTACAACGGCAGGGTAGCGACCAGGGTCTTGCCTTCACCAGTCTTCATCTCGGCAATTTTGCCCTGGTGCAGGACGATGCCGCCAATCAGTTGCTCGTCGAAATGGCGTAGGCCCGTGGTCCGCACCGATGCTTCGCGCACGGCCGCAAAGGCCTCAGGCAGGATCTCGTTCAGAATGCGCTCTTCCTGCTCCGATAGGGCCTTTTCCAGGGCCTCAATGCGCTGATCGAGGTTGTTCCGCTCATCGATGTCCAGGGTCCGCAGCCGCTCTTCGCGCACGGCAGCCAGCTCGTCGCGTATTCGCGCAGTCTCGTCGGCCAGACGGGCGCGGAACGATGCGGTCAGGGCTCGCAGCTCTTCGGCCGAGCGCTTCTGCATCTGCGGCTCCAGGTCGTTAATCTCCTGGACGATCGACTGCAGACGGGAGATCTCCCGCGCGTTCGGGTCCCCGACTAGCTTGCTAAGCAAATTCTTGAACATCCAATAGCTCCACTACTCATATTCGAACGGATATTATACCACATCGCCGGCCCTGCGCCAAGGCCAAACCGGATGAGTTCGCTCCTCTTTCGCTCTCAGGCGAGCATCGCAGCGCGACTTCATCCCTGGCACGATAGCAGCGTCCACCCGGAGCAAGGTCCCCAAATGCGCACTACTCATCTAGATAGGCGCCCACAGAGCGCCCTTCGTGCACGCGGCGGATAACCTCCCCCAAGAACGGCGCCAAAGAGAGAACGGTCAGCCCTGGGAAGCGCTTGTGCTCTGGGATGGGCACCGAGTTGGTCGTGACAACCTCTTTGAGCTGTGCGGCGCGCAGGCGATCCACTGCGGGAGGCGAGAACACGGCGTGCGTAAAGCTGGCATAGACATCGCAGGCGCCATTCTCGCGTAGGATATGCACTGTCTCGCTGAGCGACCCTGCCGTATCAACCTCGTCGTCCACGACGATGGCGTTCCGTCCGCGCACATCGCCAATGACCGTGAGGGCCTGGCTCTTGGGGCCAGTGCGGCGTTTTTCCACAAAGGCCATGGGCAGATGCAGCTTTTCCGCGAAATTGCGCCCCTTCTTGGCAAAGCCCAGGTCCGCGCTGACTATCACCGCATTGGAGATCTGATGGCTGGCGATATAATCACTCAAAAGATGGAAAGCGCTCAGATCATCGCCCGGGATGGCGAAAAAACCCTGGATTTGCCCCGCATGCAGATCCAGGGTTAGAAAGCGGTCGGCCCCGGCCACGCCAATCATGTCGGCCAGCAGGCGCGCAGTGATAGGCACGCGCGGCTGGTCCTTCTTGTCGCTGCGGCCGTATGCGAAATAGGGCATAACGGCCGTAATGCGGCCGGCGGAGGCCCGCTTCAGGGTATCGATAATGATCAGGAGCTCCATAATATTGCGGCTCACTGGCGCACAGGTCGGCTGCACAACAAAGACATCCTGCGAGCGGACGCTCTCGTGCAGCTTGACAAAGATGTTCTCGTTGGCGAACTCGATGATATCGATGCCGCGCAGCGAGACCCCCAGGTAGGCACAGATCTCACGGGCCAGCTCAGGGTTGGCATTCCCGCAAAAGATCGCGAGTTCGCCATACATGCGCTTACTATCCATCGTTCGCCGTCCTATCAATCAACATCGCCTGAAGGGCTGGGCAGACACCCTGGGAGTGCTACCATCTGTAGCAACGTGTGTTGCCCTCGATGCCGGGCCTCATTGCTGCGGTCACCCAGGCGGCCCTCGAACCACCGTTCCTCATCGGCCGTGGACATGGGCATGGCTACGCCCAGGTACTGCGTCACCTCGGGATCGTTGAACCAGCGCACGAAAGTGGGGATGTCGGCCCGTTCGATGGCCCGCAGCTGCACGCGTTCGCCCAGAATCATCGCACCTCCTTGATTGACACGTATTATACCACGAATCTGATACCAGGGGCCAGCGAAATGCATCTCTCCGACGCATCTCTCTTCACGGGCGCCATTCCTGCATGCCCAAGGTTCCTTGACATCTGCCCGCGACGTCCTAGAATGCGGGCCAGATGTGCATGCAATGCGCCGATTGATCGGAAGGGAGACTGGTTGTGACCATCCTGCGCCCTGAGAACTGTACTCTGTTGACGGACCTGTACGAACTGACCATGGGCCAAGCCTATCTGCAGGCCGGGCAGAATGAGTCTGCCACCTTTAGCCTCTTTGTGCGTCGCTATCCTCGCGACCGTGGCTTTTTCATCTCCGCCGGTCTGGAGGATGTGCTGCGCTACCTGGAGGCGCTCCACTTTGATGCGGGGGATATCGGCTATCTCCACCGCACCGGCATCTTCAGCGCTGATTTTCTGGGCTATCTGCAGGGGGTGCGCTTCACAGGGGAGGTCTGGGCCATCCCCGAAGGGCGCCTCTTTTTTGCCGACGAGCCGGTGCTCGAGGTGACGGCGCCGATGATTGAGGCGCAGCTGGTCGAGACCTATCTGATCAACCAGGTGCACCTGCAAAGCATGATCGCCACCAAGGCCGCCCGTTGTGTCCATGCGGCGCAGGGGCGGGCTGTCATCGATTTCGCCCTCCGCCGCACCCAGGGCGCCGACGCGGGAATGAAGGTAGCTCGTTCCAGCTATCTGGCCGGCTGCGTGGCCACTTCCAACGTGCTGGCGGGCAAAGAATACGGCCTTCCCGTCTCGGGCACCATGGCCCATTCGTTCGTCTCCAGCTTTCCCAGCGAATTGGAGGCTTTCCGCGCCTTTGCACGCAGCTTCCCCGACCGCTGCGTGCTGCTCATCGATACTTACGATACCATCCGCGGAGCCCACCTTGCCGTGCAGGTCGCCAAAGAGATGGAAGCGCGGGGTCAACGGCTGCAGGGCGTGCGCATCGATTCGGGGGACCTGTTGGCCCTGAGCCGCGAGGTGCGCCGTATTCTGGATGAGGCAGGCCTGGGCTATGTGCTCATTGTCGGCAGTGGCGGTCTCGACGAGTATGACCTGGCAGAGCTCTCCGCGCAAGGAGCGCCTTTTGCCAGCTATGGCGTGGGCACGCGTATGGGCGTCTCGGCCGATGCGCCATGGCTGGATATGGCCTACAAGCTCGTGCACTATGCCGGGGAACCCATCATGAAGCTGAGCCCCGGCAAAGCGTCACTGCCAGGCGCCAAGCAGGTGTACCGGTTCAGGGCCGGCGGACGGCTCGATCGTGACGTGCTGGCCCTGCGGGGCGAGGACGTCCCCGGAGGCGAGGCGCTGCTGCAGCCGGTCATGGCAGAGGGGCGCAGGCTCGCACCCCCGCCGCCGCTCGCCGAGATCCGCGCACGCTGCCTGGATGAGATCAGCCGCCTGGATGAGTCTTACCAGGCCATCCGTGAGCCAGCCCACTATCCGGTGACGCTGAGCCCAAGGCTGGAGCAGCTGCGAAAAGAGTTGGAGGAAAAGCTGTCACAGAGCCAATAGCGCCAGAATCGCGCCCCCCGCCATGACCGAGGCAACCTGCCCCGCCGTGTTGGAGCCCATGGCGTGCATGAGCAAAAAGTTGGAGATGTCTTCGTCTTGCCCCACCTTTTGTACCACGCGCGCTGACATGGGAAAGGCCGAGATCCCCGAGGCGCCAATCAGGGGGTTGATGCGCCCGCCCGAGAGGAGGCACATCAGCTTGCCCAAGAGCACACCGGCCGCCGTATCCAGAGCAAAGGCGACCATGCCCATGGCAATGATCAGAATCGTCTGCCAGTGCAGAAAATCGGCAGCGGTCATGGTCGAGCCGACAGCGATGCCCAGCAGGATCGTCACGATATTGGCCAGCTCGTTCTGCGAGGCCTTGCTCAGACGCTCAACCACGCCCGACTCGCGCATCAGGTTGCCGAACATCAGCATGCCGATCAGTGGCGTAGCTTTGGGGGCCAGAAGGCCTGCCACCAGGGTGGTAACAATAGGAAAGAGGATGCGCACCATGCGGCTGACGGGCCGGGTCACATAAGGCATCTTGATGCGCCGCTCCTCTTTGGTAGTCAGGAGCTTCATCACCGGCGGCTGGATGATGGGCACAAGCGACATGTAGGAATAGGCCGCGACCGCGATGGGGCCGAGGAGACGGGGCGCCAGCGCTGCCGCCACATAGATCGAGGTAGGGCCATCGGCCGAGCCGATCATGCCGATGCTGGCGGCCTCGCGGAGGGGAAAGCCAAGCAGCGTGCAAACCATCAGCGTACCAAAGATGCCGAACTGGGCCGCTGCCCCCAGCAGAACCAGAACGGGGTTTTGGAAGAGGGGCCCAAAGTCAGTCATCGCCCCAATACCGATAAAGATCAGACAGGGAAAAAGCTCGTTGCGAATCCCAGAATCGTACAATATGCGCAACAGCCCTTCCTGCTCCTGCATACCTGTAAGGGGAATGTTGGCTAAGAGACACCCCACACCCATCGGGATGAGAAGAATGGGCTCACAGTCGTGAGCAATCGCCAGGTAGATGAGGACGCCACCAACCGCCAACATGAGGACTTGGCCAAGGGTAAGAGCCTGGAACCCGACCAAGAACCGGGCTGGATCTAGAGAGTGCATGCCGTCTCCGAGGTTATTCGATCACAAAGAGCAAGTCACCGTGCACCACGTTGGCGCCGACCTGCGCGCGCACCTCACGTACCGTCCCCGCTATCGGGGAGGCAATGTTCATCTCCATTTTCATGGCTTCCAACGTGCAGAGGGTATCTCGGGCCTGCACCCGGTCACCCACCTGGGCCAGCACCGACAGGATCTTGCCCGGCATAGGCGCGGTGACCTTTTGCCCGGCAACCGCCGGCCCAGCAGCGGCCGGCTTGGGCGCCGGCGCTCTCGACACAGGTACAGGGGCTGGCGTGGGTTGCGCGGGCGTCTTTTCTTTCTGCGGAAGCTCGACCGTGTAGGCGCGGCCATTCACGCGCACCTCGGTCGCGGCCTTGTCCAGCTCCGCCAGGCTGTCGATCTCGACGGTATAAGCCATCCCGTTGATGGTGAGTGCTAGCTTTTCAGTCATTCGCTGTCTTCCTATCTGTTGGCAGCAGGACCAGCCGCCCCAAAGTGCACAAAGCCCTATCGGTTCTACTTTGGCCCTTGGTGTGCTTTGTGTCTTGGTGGGTAGGCGCGCTCTGCTCCGATCATGCTCCATATCCTCGCAGTATCGTCACCGAGACACTACGACAGGCGGCTGAAGGCGCGCCAGGCCTCGGAGCCGGCGGGAAACGTGACGACGGTGGTCTTGGGCGGCGGCAGCTGCGCCTGCTCGCACCGCCGCTTCCAGACGGCCAACGCCACGCCGATGGCCGCCACCGCGGCCTCATCGTCGGGGCCCTCTGCAGTCGGGCCCTCGGCCGCCACGGCCGAGAACCCCATTGTCTCGATGGCGGGAACCTGCTTCTCACGTAGCGCCCACTGCAGCCCCATGATGATCAGCATGAGCACGCCCAGGGCAGTAAACACCAGGCCCATGCCCAGTATAGTGACATAGATCCCCTGCACAAAATCGCCGGATAACACTCTAGCGTCCCCTTCCGATACGCGGCGCCAACTTCCAGAGGGAAACGTTGGCCGCCGGAACCGCAGCCGCCCCCGCACCCGTGGCTACGGCTGCCGTGGCCGCCGGCTTGCCCTCTTCCCTGGGAAAGCCGGCTGCCCGCCGCTTGAAGAACTCGCGCGCCACTTGGGGGAAGAGAGCGTACGAGAGCACATCTTCCTCCGACTGCGCCAGCTCGCCGATTTCCTGCGCCGCCTTGTCATACCCAGGCTGCAGAAGATCGGCAGGGCGACCATCGAGGGGCTGCCCATCGCCCAAGACCAGCCTCTTCAGATCCTCGCTCATCGGCCCGGGCGGGCGGCCATAGAGGCCGCGCACATAGTTCTTAACCTCTTCGGAGATGATCGCATAGCGCTCGCCGGCCAGAACGTTGAAGGTAGCCTGAGTGCCGACGATCTGGCTGGTGGGCGTCACCAGCGGCGGGTAGCCCAAATCGGCGCGCACACGCGGCATCTCGGCCAGCACATCCTGGTAGCGATCCTCAGCCTTTTGCTCGCGCAGCTGCGACACCAGGTTCGAGAGCATGCCGCCAGGGATCTGGTACATAAGCACGTTGACGTCGACGCCGTGCAGACCACTTTCGTGCTTGGCATAGTGCTTGCGCACGCCCGCGAAATAGGCCGCAATCTCGGAGAGCTGCCCCAGATCGAGCCCGGTATCGTGCTCGGTGCCCTGCAGGATGTACACCAGCGTTTCCGTCGGCGGCTGCGAGGTGCCCAAGGCGACCGGCGAGATGGCCGTATCGACAATGTCCACGCCCGCCTCCGCCGCCTTCAGATACGTCGCTGTGCCCATGCCGCTGGTATAGTGGGTATGAAGCTGGATGGGCAGGTCGACTGCATCCTTGAGCCGCTTGACCAGCTCAAAGGCCGGGTAGGGGGCCAACAGCCCCGCCATGTCCTTGATGCAGATCGAGTCGGCGCCCATCTCCGCCAGCTCCCGCGCCATTGCCACAAAGGAGTCGAGGCTGTGCACCGGGCTGATCGTGTAGGAGATGGTGGCCTGCACATGGCCGCCCGCGCGCTTGGCAACCTCCATGGCCCAGCGCATGTTGCGCGTGTCGTTCAGCGCGTCAAAGATGCGAAAGATATCGACACCGTTGCGTTTGGCCGCGACGATAAAGCGCTCGACAATATCGTCGGGATAATGCCGGTAGCCCAGGATATTCTGCCCGCGCAGCAGCATCTGCAACGGGGTATGCGGCAGGTGCTTGCGCAGCAGGCGCAAGCGCTCCCACGGGTCCTCGTCGAGGAAGCGCATGCAGGTATCAAAGGTCGCGCCTCCCCAGGCCTCCAGAGAGTGATACCCCACCTGGTCCAGCTTTTCGGCGATCGGGAGCATATGTTCAGTGCGCATGCGCGTCGCCAGCAGCGACTGGTGCGCGTCGCGCAGACAGGTATCGGTTATTTTGAGTGGTTTGGTTGCCATCAGTTGTTATCCTCTGATGCGTGAAGCCGCCATGACCCCAATAAGTAATAAGTAATAAGTAACACGTAATACGTAATACGTAGAGCCGCCATTGCGAAACAAATGCCGCTCTTCTTGTCATCTGCTCCGGCCAGACCGGCGCTAAGCATCGAGCGTTCCGCAGTGGCAACCTTACGTATTACGCATTACTTATTACCAGCCATGGCGACCTCACGCATCACACCTCATAACGGTATATTCCCGTGTTTTTTTTGCGGCAGCGTCTCGCGCTTGTTCTGCATCATCTCCAGGGCGCTGATCAGCTTGGGCCTGGTCTCGTGGGGCTCGATCACGTCATCCACGTCGCCACGCGAAGCGGCGACATAGGGGTTGGCAAAGCGCTCACGGTAATCGGCCAGGGACTTGGCGCGCTCCGCTTCCGGATCGGCCGCCGATTCGATCTGCTTGCGGAAGATGATGTTGACGGCGCCATCGGGCCCCATAACGGCGATCTCGGCCGAGGGCCAGGCATAGTTGATATCGCCACCCAGGAGCTTCGAGTTCATAACGATATAGGCCCCGCCATAAGCCTTGCGTGTGATGACCGTGAGCTTGGGCACGGTCGCCTCGGCATAGGCATAGAGCAGCTTGGCACCATGGCGGATGATACCGCCATATTCCTGGTCGGTGCCAGGCAAAAAGCCGGGCACATCCACAAAGGTGACGATGGGAATGTTGTAGCAGTCACAGAAACGCACAAAGCGCGCGCCCTTGTCGGAAGCGGCGATATCAAGCGCGCCCGCCAGCACTGCCGGCTGGTTCGCCACAATGCCAATGACCCGCCCGTTTAGGCGCGCAAAGCCAACCAGCAGGTTCTGCGCCCAATCTCTGTGCACCTCGAAAAAGGTGCCGTCATCCACAACATGCCCGATCACTGCACGCATATCGTAGGGCTTGTTGGGCTCATCGGGCACCACCTCGTTCAGCTCGGCGTCCATACGGCCGGGGTTATCCTTGGGCGGCCTGTAGGGCGGGTCCTCCAGGTTGTTCGCCGGGAGATAACTGAGCAGCGTGCGCACGTCCGCCAGGCAGGCCTCCTCGCTAGGCTCGGCAAACTGGGTCACGCCGCTGCGGGTGGCGTGGATCATGGCCCCACCGAGCTGCTCCGACGAAACCTCCTCGTGGGTGGTCGCGCGCACCACCTCGGGCCCGGTGATGAACATGTAGCTCGTGCCCTCGACCATAAAGATGAAATCGGTCAGGGCCGGCGAGTAGACGGCGCCGCCAGCGCAGGGGCCCATGATGACGGAAATCTGCGGCACCACGCCCGAGGCCCGCACATTGCGGAAAAAGATGCTGGCATAGCCATCGAGAGAGAACACTCCCTCCTGGATACGGGCGCCGCCCGAATCGTTCAGGGCAATCAGCGGGGCGCCGTTCTTCATCGCCAGGTCCTGCAGCTTGCAGATCTTGGCCGCCTGTGCCTCACCCAGCGAGCCGCCCATGACAGTGAAATCCTGAGCGTAGACATAGACCAGGCGCCCATCAACCGCGCCATACCCGCCGACAACGCCGTCGCCCAGGGGATGGGATTTTTCCATCCCCAGGCCGATAGCGCGGTGAGTGACCAGGGCATCGATCTCCTGGAACGAGCCCGGATCGAGGAGCATCTCCAGGCGCTCGCGGGCCGTATGCTTGCCTGCCTCATGCTGGCGAGCAATGCGCTCGGCGCCGCCGCCCTGGGCCGCCTCTTCTTTCATGCGTCGCAATTGCGTGATCTTGGGATCGCTGGTCATGGCACTCCTCAAATCGATATCGTAATGCCAGACCTGACAGGGTTTCCAAAACCTGTCAGCTCCGGTGTCAGGATGTTTGCGGCTGCCACAGTTCGAGCTGTACACCCGCTTCGGCCAGGAATCTGCGCGCCAGCTCGTCGGGAAAGGACTGGCCGCAGACGACACGCTCGATGCCCGCGTTGATGATCATCTTGGCGCAGGTGATGCAGGGCTGATGAGTGACGTAGATCGTGCCCCCCGAAACCGAGATGCCGTGCAGCGCCGCCTGGATGATGGCGTTCTGCTCGGCATGCAGGCCACGGCAGATCTCATAGCGTTGGCCAGAGGGAATACCCATCTGCTCGCGCAGGCAGCCTGTCTCTTCACAATGGGCGAGCCCGCGCGGCGCGCCGTTGTAGCCGGTGGCCAGGATGCGCTTATCCAGCACGATCACGGCGCCCACATGGCGGCGCAGACAGGTGGAGCGAGTAGCCACCCGCTGGGTGATATCCATGAAATAGTCATCCCACGAGGGGCGATGAGTCATACCAATGCCTCCCCTTCACCGGCCAGCGGCCTCCAGACCTCTTCGGCAAAGGCCGCCGCCGTGATGGGCATCACCTCTCGCCAAAGGCGAAAGGCCGCCAACGCATACTGCCGGTGCTCCCACTGCGCCGCCTTGTCGGCCCGCTTGGAAAGCCAGTTCATGAACGACCAGGCGTTCACCGTCCAGATGAACTCGGTATAGACGCCCGTGCCCAATACCGCCCGCGCCTGCTCCTTGCGCCAGCCCTCGGCCACCAGCCGCTCATAGAGATCGAAAGAAGCCTCCATGTGCGCCCGGTAGGCTTCGATATCGGGCAGGCCGGAAGGGACGTAGTAGCTGCGCTCGGCGGTGCAATATCTTAGCGACTTTTCATTAAACGTACATATCCGGTGCCGCATCCACTGTCGGGCCACAAAGATAGGGCAGCGAACGTACCAGCGCATGACGGCGTGCTCAAAGATCGTGTTAACCGAGGGCTTGCGTCGCAACTCACTGCGGATCAGGCGCACATCGGCCTCCGGCGACTTGGACGTGGATTGGTAGCAGATGCGCGCCCCGCGAACGACGGCAGCATCGCCGCCCATCCAATCCTCGAGCGCGATAAAGCCCTGGTCCAGGACGGGCACCCGGCGCTCTCGCCCTCCTGCTTCGTTTGTCAGTGTCTTGCCCTGGTCTGTCACTTTAAGAACCCCCTTGGGCTGCAATAGTCACGGCAGAACGACGCGGCAGGGATGATTCAGACTCATCGCCGCGGCGCAGGTCGACCGATTCTACCAGAAACGAGGCCTTTTTTCCAGTTCATCTGGCCCTGGCTCCACAACCACAGCACAAAGAGCCCCGTCATGCCCCAACGCACCAGGGTGGAGAGGAGAAGGGCGGTGTGGATGCCTACACTATCGGCCAGGGTCGTGCCGAAGAGAGGGGCAATGAATGCGGCGGCATTGATCGCCGCATTGTAGAGGCCAATGTAGGCCGGTCGGCCTTCTTCAGGGCAGAGTTCCATCAACAGGTTGAACTGCCCGATAGTATAGGGCGGGTTGAACAGCCCGCTGATCGTAGCGACCGGCAGCAGGGCCTCCGGCCGGCGCGCGAGGGCCGTGCAGATCGGGTAGAGGGACCAGCCCAGGCTGCCGATGATGACCAGCATCCCATTGCTGATCCGCGGCGCGCGCCGGCCCCACCAAGGGGCAGAGAAGACAACAGTACCTACCTCAATGGTGCTGATGAGGCCGATGATGGTATCCGATGAGTGCATGGTCCGCACACGGTAGATGGTGTAGAGGGCCGATGGCATGGAGAGGCCAAAGTTGATGGCAACGAAGGCGAGCACAAAGAGCACAAAATGCCGGTTGCTGAGGATGGTGCGCCAGGGCACCGTGGGGCGGGGTGTGGTCGTCTGCACCGACTCTTCCCCCGCATAGCGGATGCGCGCCAGGTTGATGAGGCTAAGCATCGAGGCGGCAAAGCCGATCAGAAAAGCACCCTGGTAGTTGATGGGGAAGGGGAAAAGGTCCAGCAGGCGCCCCGTGGCCAGGGCCGTTACGGTCGTCGTGAAGGAGAGGAGCATATTGCGCGTGTTGACCACTGTGGCCCGGCGGTGCGGCGCCACTACATCGGCCATCATGGAGGTAAAGCCGATATTGGCGACAGTGCCGGGCACGGCCATCAGCACCACGAGGGCGACCAGGGCCTGAGGCCGCCACAGGTGCAGCAACCAGGGCAGGATGGCCGTCACCAGATAGCCCAGGCGGGTCAAGAGAAACGCCATGAGCATGATGGGCAGGCGGCGCCGCTGCCGCTCTACCATGCGCGCTGCCGGGAGCTGCCAAAAGATGCCGATCAGGGCAGGCAGGGAAACGAGCAGCCCCAGCAGTTGGTTAGAGGCGCCCAGGCGCACGGCAAAGACACCGGTAAAGGTGCCGGCGATGGCGTTTGTGATCCCCATCCAGGCCACTTCGCGGTACAGCAAGCGATAGTTAGGCTCTTCGGGCCTCAGAGGTGTAGAGGCCTGGCGCCAGGCGCGCCCTAGCTGCACACGGAGGCTGGCTGACACGAGGTTATTCGGCCTCCAGCGCTGCCCTCACCTTACGATAGGTGTCGGCCAACAGCTCGGGCACGACGCGTACGTCGGCGAGCACCGGCATAAAGTTGGTATCGCCCTCCCAGCGCGGTACGACGTGTATGTGCACATGGTCGGCGATGCCAGCGCCGGCCGCGTGGCCCAGGTTGGCGCCGATGTTGAACGCCTCTGGCGACATAGCGCGGCGCAGGGCGGCCAGAGAACGGTTGACCAGGAGCATCATCTCGGTGAGCGTCTCTGGGGGGAGGCACTCGGTCGTGGCCACATGCTCATAGGGAATGACCATCAGGTGACCGGCGTTGTAGGGATAGCGGTTGAGCATGATAAACGCCCGCTCGCCCCGCCAGGCAATGAGATTTTCCGCGTCGCGGTTCTGCGCCAATGTCAGGCAGAAAACGCACCCGTGCGGGCGTTCATCAGTGAGGTATTGCATCCGCCAGGGAGACCAAAGGCGTGTCATGCTGTCCTGCTTTCACTGCGTGGTGTAGGGGGTAGACCTGCGGTGCTGACTCGATTGTACCAGAAACCCAGCGGAGTGACAAGACAGGTGCGCGGACTGGACAGGATTAACAGGATTTACAGGATTGGAGTGATCTGATGCACTCCGTCTGTTGGCCCTGACTAGGTCCGTTCAGACTCCATCTTGACCATGATACCCCTAATCCTGTAAATCCTATCCGACCGTCCTCCCCTCGGCGAGCACGAGCCCCGTGCGCACGGCGCGCGTGGCCAGCGGCTCTATCCCCAGCGCGGCGACCACATCATCGGGCCGCGCGGCGCCGCTGGGGCCATGGACCAGGCGCAGGGCCAGCAGCAGCTCGCCGCCGTGCTGCACCAGCTCCGCCGCCAGGATGCGCGGGCGCAAGTCAAAGGTGCTTGCCTTATCCTGTCGCAGGCGGGTAAAGGGCAGGCTCTCGGCCGCCAATAAGCCCTCCACGCGCAGAGCGAGATCGGCGGGCGGCGGCTCCAAAAAGCGCACGGTATAGTCGGCCGCGGTGACCAGCGAGGGCAGAGGCGGCGCATTGAGCGGAATCTCGTCCACGCTGTGTACGGTGAACCCAGGGTGCAGCTCAGAGGGCAGGCGCCGGCTCAGCTCGTGCGGGTCAACCCAGGCATCGAAGAAAAGGTCCAACAGCTCGCGTTGACCGCAGACGCCCACGGCCAGCGGCGTCGCGACCGAGATGCGCGGGTGCGGGTTGAAGCCGTGGCTGTAAGCGAGGGGCAGCCCCAGGCGACGCAGGGCGCGCACCCAGGCCCGCGTTTGATCCAGGTGTGAGACGTAGCAGGCGGCGCCGTGCACGGAAAAGGTGACGCGCAGCCGAGATACCGGGTTGGGTTGATCGGCGTGCGGGCTCACGGGCATTGCCACACCCCCTTTTCGATGAGGCGCCGCTCGGCGGCAAAGGCGCGCAGCACTCCACAGCGGTGGCAGCCGGCGCGGCAATCGGGCGTGGTCTCGCCGCGCAGCGAGCGCTCATATTCCGCCACCAGGAACTCCCTATCGACGCCGACGTCGAGGTGTTCCCAGGGAAGCACTTCACTCAGGTCGCGCGGGCGCGAGGCATACCAGTGGATATCGAGCCCGGCAGCGCTAAAGGCTTGCTGCCACAGTTCAGGCCGGAAATGCTCGGCCCAGGCATCAAAGCGGGCGCCAGCGCGGTAAGCGCCCTCGATCACCGCGCCCAGACGGCGGTCGCCCCGGCCCAAGGCGGCCTCCAGCAGGGTCGTCTGCGGGGCTGTCCAGCTGAACTGCAGCCCGCGCCCGCGCAGGCGGCTCTTGAGCAGCTGCTGCCGGCGCTCTACCGTCTCCAGGTCAGCCAGGGGCATCCACTGGAAGGGCGTGTGCGGCTTGGGCACAAAGGTCGAGGCGCTGGCGTGCACTTCCGTCCGCTTGCCGCGGTGCTTACGCCCCACCGCATGGACACGCCGCACCAGGTCCGCAATGGCCTCCACATCCTCGTCGGTCTCGGTCGGCAGGCCAAGCATAAAGTAGAGCTTGATGCGGTCCCAGCCGGCGCCATAGGCGGCCTCGGCGGTCTGCAGCAGGTCCTCCTCGGTCACATTCTTATTGATCACGGCGCGCAGGCGCTCGCTGCCCGCCTCGGGGGCGAAGGTGAGGCCCGTCTTGCGTGTGGCCTGCACCATCTGCGCCAGGTGCACCGAAAAGGCGTCGACCCGCAGGGAGGGCAGCGAGAACGAGACGTGCTCCGGCGCAAAGCGCGCCGTCAGGGCGGCCAGCAGCGGCTCGATCTCCGAATAATCGCTGGAGGCGAGGGAGAGGAGCCCCACCTCGTCATAGCCGGTGTTGCGCAGCAGGTCCTCGACGGCGTCAACCACCTCCGCTGGGGGGCGCTCGCGCACCGGGCGGTAGATCATCCCAGCCTGGCAGAAGCGGCAGCCCTCGGTGCAGCCGCGCTGGATCTCGATCGCGGCCCGGTCGTGCACGCTCTCCAGCAGCGGCACCACGGGGCGGGTGACGGCGGGGCCCAGGCAGGCCACGATGCGCTTGGTGATGCGTGCGGGCGCCTCGGGCGTGGTAGGCGTCACGGCCGCCACGGTACCGTCGAGGCTATACTCCACATGGTAAAGGCCGGGCACATAGACGCCTGGAATCTGGGCGGCGCGGCGCAGGAGGTCCTGCCGCGGTGCCCCGCGGTTAGCGCGCACCAGGTCCAGGATCTCCAGCAACAGTTCCTCGCCCTCACCAATGGCGATCAGGTCAAAGAAGTCCGCCAGGGGCTCGGCGTTGTACGTCGTCGAGCCGCCAGCGATGATCAGCGGGTAGTGCTCATCGCGCTCGGCGCTGTGCAGGGGGATGCCTGCCAGGTCGAGCATGTAGAGCACATTGGTGTAGTTCAGCTCGTACTGCAGGGTGAACCCCACCACATCGAAATCGGCCAGGGCGTGACGCGTCTCCATCGTGTAGAGGGGTATCTGCGCCCGCTGCAGGGCCGCCCCCATATCAGGCCAGGGCGCATAGGCGCGCTCGGCCAGCATCTCCGGGCGCCCGTTCACCAGGTCGTAGAGGATGGCCAGGCCCAGGTTCGACGTGCCGATCTCATAGAGGTCGGGGTAGCAGAGCGCGAGCCGCACCGCAACCGTGTCCCAATCCTTGACGATCGCATTCCACTCGCCGCCCGTATAGCGCCCCGGCTTTTCCACCGTGGGCAAAATGCGCTCCAGGCGCTCAAAGGGTATTACGGACAATTGCTTGCTCCTAATGAATTCCCGCCAGCGATCAACTTCCCCGACAGTGCAGGGCCTTCTGCGGGAAACCCAAAGCCACTTAAGGAACACCAAACCAGAGATCTTATACTTTGTGGTCCTTCGTGTTCTTTGTGGCTTGGTGGTTACGCGCTCTCTGTTGATGGCTGACAGCTTATATGAACCCGCCGCGTGCGCGGGCCGTCGAATTCGGCCAGGTAGATACCCTGCCAGGTACCGAGCACGAGTGACCCCTCGTGAATAATCAGCGTCTGGCTCGTGCCGACCAGGCTGGCCTTGATGTGCGCCGGCGAGTTGCCCTCAGCGTGGCGGTAGGGCCCGCTCCGCGGTACGATGCGCTCGAGTGCGCCCAGGATATCCGCCGCCACGCTCGGGTCGGCGTTCTCGTTGATCAGCACGCCTGCCGTCGTGTGCGGCACATAGACCAGGCAGGTCCCCTCGCGCACACCACTCTGGCGCACGGCCTGCTGCACGCGGTCGGTAATCTCCTCCAGGCTCGCTTCGCGCCGGGTGCTGATGGATAGCGTCGTCAGAGCCATGGGCTCGCCTCCTCCTGTGGCATCTTGCAGCCGGTGCTCCATTGTACTTGGGAGGGGCGCTTGGTGCAAGCGGTTTGACCACCTAATACGAAAACGGGGGCTCAACGCGAAGGCGAAGGGCGCCAAGATGATTGAAAGGCCTTTGCGTGCTTCGCTACTTGGCGGTGAACTCCGCTTTCACCGTGCGCTGTGTCCAATTGGGCTTTGCCGACTAACCCCGGTCACGCACACAAACTCACGATACCGGTCCACCGCGCGCCGGGCATGAATATCCTGGAAGGGGCTTTATATTTCAAGCCCGATGGCCTTGGCCTCGGGTGGCCTGGCTGTCTCTTGTCGCCTTGAGGCAGTCATGCTAGAATGGGTCCAATCTATGTTTATTCTCCAAACAGGCGGGGGCGAATCGTGTCGGACAACAAACACTATGATATTGCGGTCATCGGCGGCGGGCCGGGCGGCTATGTGGCTGCCATCCGGGCGGCGCAGCTCGGCGCGCAGGTCGCGCTGATCGAGAAGGAGCGCATCGGCGGGATGTGCCTGAACTGGGGCTGCATCCCGACCAAGGCATTGGTGCACCAATCGGACCTCTACGCCGAGATGCGGCGGGCCGGCGAGTACGGCATTGACGTGGGCGGGCCGGTCAGCGTCAATTTCCCGCGCATGATGGCGCGCAAGAACCAGGTCGTCGAGACCCTGGTGACCGGGGTCGAGGCGCTGGTCAAAGCCAACAAGGTCGACGTCTACCCCGGTGTGGGCACGGTGCTGGCCCCGGGGCGCGTGCGCGTGACCCCGAGCGTCTACCATCCTGACGTGCAGCCTGAGGAGGTATTGGCGCGCAAGCTGATCCTGGCTACGGGCTCGCTGCCGGTGGCTGTGCCCATTCCGGGTCACAGCCTGCCGGGCGTCGTCAACGCCCGCAGCTTGCTCGATATAAAAGAGTTGCCCCGTGCCCTGGTTGTCATCGGCGCCAGCGTGGTGGGGGTCGAGTTCGCTTCCATCTTTGCCGCCCTGGGCAGCCAGGTGACGCTCCTCGGCCGGCGCACCTTCTTGAAGGGGGCCGACGAGCAGCTCACCAAGCGCTTCCGGCCGCTGCTGGCCAAACAGGGGATCAAGATCGAGATCGGCCTCGAGTTCAGGCAAATCGTGCAGACCGACACAGGCCGCCTGCGTGTGGAGTATGAGCGCGCGGGGCAGGTCCTGGCGGCGGAGGGCGACCTGGTGCTCAGCTCGACCGGCCACGCGCCCTTTACGGGTGAATTGGGGCTGGAGAATGTGGGGCTGGCGACGGATCGCATCGCCGTCAACGAATACCTGGAGACGGCAGTGCCCGGCATCTATGCCATTGGCGACGTGACCGGCGGCATCATGCTGGCGCACCTGGCCTCGCACCAGGGGATCACGGCGGTGCGCAATGCCCTGGGCGGGCGCGAGGCCATGGACTACCGCGCCGTGCCCAACTGTATCTACACCAACCCCGAGATCGCCGGCGTGGGCCTGACGGAGCGGGAGGCCAAGGAGCAAGGCATCGAAGTGGTGGTGAGCCGCTTCCCGTTCAACGTCAACGGCCGCGCCCTCGGCATGGGCGCGACCGAGGGCCAGGTGCGCATGATCTGCGCGCGTGAGGCGGATGGCAAGGGAGGGGCCGTGCTGGGTGTGCACATCATGGGCCCGCGGGCCAGCGACCTGATCGCCGAGGCCGCGCTGGCCATCCAGAACGGGCTCACGGCAGAAGAGATTGCCCGTACGATCCACGCCCACCCCACGCTGCCCGAGGCGCTCATGGAGGCGGCCATGGGCCAGCGCGAGGGCGCGATACACTATCAGAAGATCGGGCGGGACTCGTAATGCGTGATGCGTAATCCGTAAGGTCGCCACCACAGAGCGCCTGCTGCTTCGGGCAATGCTCGCTGGGGCGAACCTGGGGAAGAGCACGATGCCTTCCGCAGCAGCGACCTTACGGATTACGGATTACGCATTACGTATAGCGAGACGGAGCACGAGCGATGGTCGATACCTCCATGCCGGCCCTGCTGGCCACCAAGCTCTATGTTCCCCGCTTGCGGGTGCGGCGGGTACTGCGGCCGCGGCTGGCGGCGCGCCTGCGCGAAGCTGTGGCATACCGGCTGGTGTTGGTCTCGGCGCCGGCCGGGTTCGGCAAGAGCACGCTCCTGAGCGAATGGGCACACGACTGCCGGCAGGAGGGCACGGGTGGCATGCCCGTGGCCTGGCTTTCTCTAGATGAGGGCGATAACGACCCCGTGCGCTTTTGGAGCTACCTGGTGGCGGCCCTACAGACGGTGCAGCCAGGCTTGGGGGCGGAGATGGCCGCGCTGCTGCGGGCGCCCAACCCGCCGGCGATCGAGGCGATCCTCGGCTCGTTGCTCAACGAGCTGGCCACGCTGTCGGCCGATTGCGCCCTGGTGCTGGATGACTATCACGCCATCCAGGCGGGGGCGATCCACAGGGGCATGGAGTTCCTGCTGGCGCATCTGCCAGCGCCCCTGCACCTGGTCATCGCCGGCCACGCCGATCCCCCGCTGCCCCTGGCGCTCCTGCGCAGCCGGGGGGAGATGCTGGAACTGCGGGCTGCCGACCTGCGTTTCACGCCGGGGGAGGCGGCCCAGTTCCTCAATCAGGTGGCCGGCCTGGACCTCACGCGCGCCGAGGTCGCGCTGCTCGATGCGCGCACGGAGGGCTGGGTCGCCGCCCTGCAGCTCGCAGCACTCTCGATGCAGGGCGAGCACGATCTCCACTCCTCTATCAATGGCTTCCACGGTAGCCACCGCTATGTCTTCGATTACCTCGCCCAGGAGATCCTCGGCCGCCAGCCCAAAGCGGTGCAGTCCTTCCTGCTCCACACGGCCGGGCTCGACCGGCTCTGCGGTCCGCTGTGCAATGCGGTTACCGGGGAAGGTAATGGCCAGGCGATGCTCGATCAGCTCGAGCACACGAACCTCTTCCTGTGGAGGAGGCGACGCAGGCGCTGCGCCGGGGCATCGACCTGGGGCGACAATGGAACAACACAGAGAGCCTGACCGGAGGCTATACCGGCCTGGCGCGCGTACGCCTGGCGCAGGGCGATGCCGAGGGCGCCCTGGCTGCCCTGGATGAGCTCATCACTGCGCTGCCGCAGCCCATCAATCCGTTGGCCGAGCGCGGCCTGGCGACCGTGCGGGTACGGGTGTGGCTGGCGCAGGGGCGCCTGGAGCAGGTTATCCGTTGGCGCGAGCGGGCGGGGTTGGGGCCGGAAGACGAACCCACCTACCTGCTCGAGCCAGAATACCTGGTGCTGGCGCGGGCGCTCCTGGCCGAGGGGCGTACGGCCGAGGCGCTCAAGCTCCTGGGGCGTTTGGCAGCCGTGGTGGAGGCGGGCGGGCGCCGGGGCCGCCTGGTGGAGGTTCTAGTACTGCAGGCCGTGGCCCTCTGCCGACAGGGCCAAGACGGGGCGGCCGCCGAGACATTGGTGCAAGCGCTGGCCCTGGCCGGGCCCGAGGGCTACCGGCGCACCTTTATCGAGGCCGGGCCCGAGATGACCAACCTGCTGCGCCGCTCGCCTTCTCCATACGCGCAACAACTGCTGCAGGCGCTGAGCGGGCGGCCGGCCGTCAGGGAAGCGGGGGTAGCCAAGGAAGGACTCCCGGATACCCTCAGCGAGCGCGAGGCGGAAGTGCTCCAACTCCTGACCGCGGGCCTCTCTAACCAGGAGATTGCAGAGCGGCTCATCGTCTCGCTCAACACCATCAAGACGCATGTCAAGAACATCTATGCCAAATTGGGCGTCGAGAGCCGCACGCAGGCTATTGCGCGTGCGAGGCAACTGGGCATTCTGGTCTATGGTCTGTCTGCAAACCCCTAGCATCATAGCCCGTTGTGCGCGCCGTAAGCGACGAAACTGGCGCCATGAGGCAAAGAGTACTTTGCCTCATGGCGTGGCAAAGCGGGCAGAAGGCCCCAGGCTACGACGGTTTGCAAACACGCCCTGGTGATACCGAGCCACAAGCGAAACTGCCGCCAGCAGGTGCAACAGTATCTGCTGGCGGCAGTTGTATAGGCGCTCGGTTATATGGCGCTAATATCCCGGACTCATGCTGGTGGCACGATAATTGTTCCAATATCAGCAGGTCGCGGCCAACGAGCAGGCCGATACCGAGACTCGCTCGCCGCTCAAGTGAGGGCGGAGGCAGATATGACGAACAGGGGACCAGCATCTCTGGCTCAACTGGCTCGGCTCATCTTGGCGGCTATGCTCCTGCTGCCGGGCTGCGGGGCTGCGGTAGCCCCCGGCGCGCAGGGTCAGCAATCGGCCACGGGAACAGCCGTACAGCCCGCAACATCTGCCAGTCTGCCCAGCTTTAGCCATATCTTTATCATCTTGATGGAGAACAAGAGTTACAGCGATATCATCGGCTCCGAGGCAGCGCCCTATCTCAATCAGCTCGCCCAGACCTATGCCGTGGCCGCGCAGTACTATGGGGTGCGCCATCCCAGCCTGCCCAACTACCTGGTCCTGATCTCTGGGTCCACCCAGGGTGAGACGACCGACTGCAGCACCTGCGCCTACAATGCACCCAACCTCGCCGACGAGTTTGCAGCGCGAGGCAAGACGTGGCGCGCCTACAATGAGGACCTGCCCTATCCCTGCTACAACGATGCCTATGCGGGGGGCATCTTGGCGCGCCTGGGCCTTGCCGGCTATGCCCGCCGGCATAACCCCTGGATGTATTTCCAGTCTGTGACCAGTGACCCTGCGCGGTGTAGCCAGGTCGTGCCGCTCTCCCAGTTCTACAAAGATCTGCAGCAGGAACAATTGCCCGATTTCGCCTGGATCACACCGAATCTGCAGCATGATATGCACAATGGATCCGTGCCCGATGGAGACCGCTGGTTGGCTTCCTTTGTGCCCATGATCCTCGCTTCACCAGCCTGGAAAGACAACGGCTTGCTTCTGATCGTTTGGGATGAAGGGACGGACAATGCTTCGTGCTGCAACGGCGCGGCCGTAGGAGGCCGCACGCTGGCCCTGATCATCTCCCCCAGCGGCAAGCCTGGATATCACTCCGAAATCCCCTACACCCACTATAACCTGCTCCGGACGATCGAGCAGGCATGGGGCCTTGGCTATCTGGGTGAGACAGCTGGTTTCCAGCCCATGGCGGATTTCTTTGTTACTCTGCCCCATCAAGGACCAATACCGGACAGTGGGAAGCAGTAATGATCTGCCGCAAAATGCGGCCCATCATGAGCCCTCGCAGCCCATGCTCGCCGCTTCGCCCCAGCACAATGCAGGTCGCATCGCTCTCGCGGGCCTCAGCCAGCACCTCGTGGTGAGCTACCCCCACGCGCAATGTCGTTTTCACCGGCACACCGGCCTGCTGAGCCAGTTGCGCTACGTGGCGCAGATAGCGCTGCTCACTGTCTTCGAGGTCCTGTTGGACGGCCTCAGGCGAGCGATGGGTGTAGCGCGCCAGCATATCGCGTATGGATTCGTCGATGATAGCGACCAGCAAGAGATCCGAGTTCTCTTCCCTGGCCAGCTCGATCACGTCCTGAACGATCGCCATCGCAGATTGGCTTCCTTCGACCGGCAGCAGAATGCGTCCAAACAGATTCATATCTCGTTTCCTTCTTGCCGCTCCTCCTGCAGACGCTTGATAGACTTGGTCCGGTAGAAATCCTCCCGTTCTCGCTCTTCCAGGGCTGTCTCAACGTGCTTCACAATGGCTTCATAGCGGGGAATCAGCACGTTGCGCAAAGCGTTCACCCGGCGCTGGGTTCGCCGTATCTCGCCGGTCAGGCGCCGGACGGCCGCCTCCAAGCCAGCAACCCGGCACACAACGGGCAAGAGTTCGCTAAACTCCTCCGTCGCCCGGTCGACACTGCCCGTCGTGCCGCTGAGGCTGTAGGTGAGATGCATCTCCTGTGGTGCAGCCTCCACCTCCGCCACCTCCACCCCCATGATGCTGCGCTCGGTGATCTGTATCCGCACATCGGCGGCCCGGCTCAGCGCTGTCCATTCCACCCGCTCCACGCCCATCGAGATACGCGCCCGCGTGAGCGCTTCATACGCATCAGTAAAGCGCGCGTCCACCTCTGCTTGTTCGTCCTCAGTATCAGCCAAAATGCCCATCGCATAGGAGATCAGGGCCTGACGCTTACGATCGAGCAGGTCATAGCCCTCGCGGGCGAATGCCAACTCGCGCTGCGCTTCCAGCAATATCGCGCGCGTTGGCGGCGTAGTGATGTCAATCATCGCATACTCCCGAGGGTGCGGCCACGATAGTGGGTGCTGATTTCTTCTTCCGTGACTCGCGTCAACTCGCTTCGGGGCAACAGAGATAGCATTTCCCAACCGAGGGTGAGGGTCTGCTCGATATCTCGGTTCTCGTTCGCCCCTTGCCCCACAAAGTGTGCTTCGAATTCGGCGCCAAAGGCCATATAACTGCGATCCACCTGGGAAAGCTCTTCCTCGCCCACCACAGAAGCCAGGGAGCGCACCTCACGCACGTGCGCATAGGCCGCATAGAGCTGGCTGGCCAGGTTGGGGTGATCGGCGCGGGTGAGCCCGGCGCCAATGCCATCCTTCATGAGCCGCGACAGTGAAGGCAACACATCGATCGGGGGGTAGACTCCACTCAGATCCAGGCTGCGGCTGAGGACAATCTGCCCTTCCGTGATGTAACCCGTCAGGTCGGGCACGGGGTGGGTGATATCGTCGTTAGGCATGGTCAAGATGGGCAACTGCGTGATCGAGCCTGCATGTCCCTCCAGCCGCCCGGTGCGCTCATAGAGCGAGGCCAGGTCGCTGTACATGTAGCCAGGGTAGCCCCGCCGGGCCGGCACCTCACCGCGCGCGCTTGAGATCTCGCGCAAGGCCTCACAATAGCTGGTCATATCCGTCATGATGACGAGGACGTGCCTGCCTTCATCGAATGCAAGATACTCGGCGACGGTCAGGGCCAGGCGTGGGGTAACGATCCGCTCGGCGGAAGGATCTTCGGCCAGGTTCAGGAAGAGCACCGAGTTGCCCAGGGCGCCGCTTTCGGCAAAGGCCTGCTGGAAAAAGACCGCCACGTCCCTCACCACACCCATGGCCGCAAAGACGATGCTGAAATTGGCTCGCTCGGCAATCTGCGCCTGAGAGGCAATCTGCGCGGCCAACTGGTTGTGGGGCAGCCCGCTGGCAGAAAAGATGGGCAGCTTTTGCCCGCGCACCAGCGTGTTCATACCGTCTATCGCTGAGACGCCCGTCTGAATGAACTCTCGCGGGTAGGCGCGGGCGCTCGGGTTGATCGGCGCCCCATTGATGTCACGCCTCTCCGGCGCCAGGGGCGGGGGGCCGCCATCAATGGGGTTGCCCAGGCCATCAAACACGCGCCCCAACATCTCCAGCGAGACGGGCACCGTCAGAGGTTGCCCCAGAAAGCGTACGCGGGTGCCGGGGATCGTCAGGCCCGTCGTGCCTTCAAAGACCTCCACCACCGCCACATCACCGCTGACACTGAGCACCCGGCCCACCCGGCGCTCTCCTCCTGGCCCCTGCACCTCCACCATCTCATCAAAGGCCACGCCCAGTGCACCAGACACCGCCAGAAGGGGCCCTCGGATCGTGGCCACACCCACATACTCGCGCGCGATCTCAGTAGTCATCGCAAGTACTCCCGCTCCAGCTCATCCATGGCCTGATCGAGGCTGTTGCCAATCTCCTCAATGCGCCTAACCTGCTCATTGGGCACATCGGTCTTGATACGCAGCAACTGTTCCACGATCGGCAACTGGCGCAAGCGCAATACGGGGGCCCCGCGCGAGATGATACGCGCAGCGCGCGTGTGGAAGTGTAGGATAATCCGGAGCATGGCCACCTGTTTCTGCGGAGTGGTATAAGTATCGACCGGGTGCAGGGCGTTTTGCTGCAAGAATCCCTCGCGAATGATGCGAGCCGTCTCCAGGACAAGACGCTGCTCGTCGGGGAGTGCATCAGGACCCACCAGGCGAGCGATCTGCTGCAGGCGATCCTCTTCCTGCAGCAGCGCCAGAGCGCGATCGCGCTGCTCGCGCCAGGCCAATGCCACATTCTCGCGCCACCATCCCGTCACCGAATCCACATACTCGCTGTAGCTCGTGAGCCAGTTGATGGCCGGAAAGTGCCGAGCGGCCGCCAGGTTCTTGTCCAGGGCCCAGAAACAGCGCACAAAACGCAGCGTGTTCTGGGTGACCGGCTCCGAAAAGTCCCCCCCGGGCGGCGATACCGCGCCCACAATGCTGATCGATCCTTCCTGCCCCCCCAGCGTCAGCACCCGCCCGGCGCGCTCATAGAACTCGGCCAGGCGCGCCGGCAGGTAGGCGGGGAATCCCTCCTCGGCGGGCAATTCCTCCAGACGTCCGGCGATCTCACGCAGAGCTTCGGCCCAACGTGAAGTCGAGTCGGCCATGAGGGCAACCTGATAGCCCATGTCGCGGTAGTATTCGGCGATCGTGATGCCGGTGTAGATGCTGATCTCGCGCGCGGCTACAGGCATGTTCGACGTGTTGGCGATCAGCACCGTGCGCTGCATCAGCGGCTCGCCGCTGCGTGGGTCCTCCAGCTTGGGAAAGTCGATCAGCACTTCCGTCATCTCATTGCCGCGCTCGCCGCAGCCGATATAGACGATCACATCGGCATCGGCCCATTTGGCCAATTGGTGTTGGGTCACCGTTTTGCCTGTGCCAAAGCCTCCGGGAATGGCCGCCGTGCCCCCTTTAGCAATCGGGAAAAAGGTGTCGATGACCCGCTGCCCGGTGATCAAAGGCACATCGGCGCGCAGTCGTTGTCGATAGGGCCGTGGCCGACGCACCGGCCAACGTTGGGCCAGGGTAACCGCCGTCTCACCCTGTTCGCCCGCGATGCGGGCAATCACATCACCAACTCGATACTCGCCCGCTGCTATGGCCTCCACCCGGCCAGGGGGCGCCAGTATTCTCAGTTGCAGAGCGCGCGACTCTGCCACCGTCCCCAGTATAGCCCCTGGGCCGATGGTATCGCCCGGCTGCACGGCAGGCACGAAACGCCAGGCACGGCCCACATCGAGAGCGGGCACATGAATTCCCCGGGAAATAAAAGGGCCGGCCAGCGCTTCCAGCCCCTCCAGCGGGCGTTGCAGCCCGTCGAAGATGCCCCCGATCAGGCCAGGCCCCAACTCCACAGAAATCGGCCCGCCTGTGCCGAACACTGGTTCACCTGGGCGGATGCCACCCGTATTCTCATAGACCTGGATGGTCGCCCGCTCGCCCTGCAGCCGCACCACTTCGCCCACCAGCCGTTCGTCGCCCGCCTCCACCAGGTCCGCCATGGCAAGGCCTGTCGCGCCAGCCACACCCACCACAGGCCCATCCACCGCATCAATGGTCCCGCCCTGCACCTGCATTTCCAGTCGCTCCCCCTTGCAGGATATTCCAGATTGCGTTCCGCAACGCCCAATTCTGCCGCTCCAGGCGCGCATCGAACGAGTTATCGATGATCTCCCGCCCCTCATCTTTGCTCACGACAGCGCCGCCCAGGATGGTCACCGGCGGCCCCGCACTCAAGCGCACGGTCAGGCCACGGGCAGACAGCTCACGTTGGACGCCCGGCAGAACCTCATCCAGAAATGGGCGGTCACGGGCGCTGCACTGCACGGTCAACTCTCCGCCACCCAAGGCCTGTGCGGCCTGCAGAATGGCCATGGTGATATCTGACCGGCGCTGCTCCGGCGATAGACCGGCGCGCAAAGAGTCTTGAGCCAGGGCCAACGCGCGACCGATCAACTCCTCCCTCGCAGCCAGCAGCCGCTGCCGGGCGGCCACCTCGGCCACGGCCGTCATGCGGCGCCGTTCCTGCTCCGCCTCACGCTGGGCCCTGGCGATAGCGGCCGCAATCTCCGCCGCCCGCTCCTGTTCGGTTTCATGCCGGATGCGAGCTGCTCGCTCGGTAGCCACCTGTACCTTTTCCTGCGCGTTTCGCTCCGCATCGGCCAGGATCTCAGCGCCCAGGGCCTGCAGGCCCTCCGTGGCATCCATAGCGCCCTACACCCTGACGCCCAGAGCCTGGCGCAACACATCGCGCAAGGGGCTACGTGGGGCCCGCCCCTCACGCCCCGGGATCTCGTACATAAGCGGCAGGCCGCCCGTCCACTGCAGGTCCGGCAGCCGGCTGGCCAGCGCCGAGGTAATGAGGATCAAACCAATTTCGGGGTCACGGCGCACGGCCTCGAGCTTGATCATGGCCGCATCCGGGTCATCTGTAGCGAAACCGGCCACCCCGGCCAGAGCAAAGCCCAGCACCGCATCGCGCTCGCCCATCACGAATAGCTTGCGCTCCATCAAATACGCCCCAGGATCAAGATAGAGATGATCACACCGTAGATGCCGATGCCCTCCGACAGCCCGACGACGACCAGGGCGCGGCCAAAGAGCTCGGGCCGCTCGGAGATCGCGCCCAGGGTCGCTGCCCCCGTCACGGCCACCGCGTAGCCCGCCCCGATCGTCGCCAGGCCTGTCGCCAGCCCCGCCCCCAAAAAGGCCAACCCGGTATCACTTGCCTGCCCCAGTGCGGCAGTAGCCACACCGGCGTGGACCGGAGGCGCCAGAGAGAGCAGCAAGGCAAACAGGACCCCCAAGCCCACCAGGTTTAGCGCCAGGATTCCATACGCCGCCCGCCGGGGAAACCCCGGCCGGCGCCGGGCGTACAGTTCTAACAGGCCCAACAGCAGCACCAATATAGCCAGAATGACGCCCACGGGCATCAGCAGGGCTCTCATCACATTGGCCTCCTCAAGGCAGCTTGAAGGGACGAAAGGGGATGCCATTCCCCTCGTAGAATTTGCTAAAGAACTCGTAATAGTTCAGGCGCAGCGCCTGGATGCCAGCCACCAGACCCTCCAGCGCGATGACCAGCACATTGCCGAGCACCAGGATAAGGGCCGGAGCCAGGGGGATATGGCTCAGGGCTGCGGCAAGGAACAGAAATACCGCGCCGATCCCCGCATGCGCAATGGCAAAAGCGCCCAGGCGGATGAACGAAATCGTGTTGCTCAGGTAGCGCAGGATCGCATCAAAAACCTCGATCCCCGATTCGAGAAACCCCAGAGGGCCCACACTGCGGCCCAAGACCTCGCCCAGATACATCAGGATGAGCGGCAGGCCAACCAGGGGGGCCACGGTGGGCAAGCTGATCGGTTGCTTGCCCAGGAAAGCGCGCGCCAGGATAATGCCGCCCCAATAGAACCAGAGGCCGGCCAAACCGAAGCGCCCCAGGGCCAGTCGGCGCCGGTCACGCACCCGCGCCGCTCCAATCACATTGAGCAGCACACCAGCCGTCACAATGATGATGCCAGCCACGATGGCGACTGACACGGCATAGGTCGGGTTCTCCAGCGGGCGGAACCACAGCGCAGGCACAACTGTTTCCGACAGAAAGAAGGAGCCATCGAGCAGGCCAAAAACCATGGCCGCCGCCCCACAGGCCGCCAACACCCAGCCTGCAATCTGCCGGCGCCAGGCCAGCCACAGGCCCGACAAGGCCAGGATGGCCCCCTGGCCCAAGTCGGCAAACATGAAACCAAACATCAGCACGAACAGCAGGCCGGCCAAAGGCGTCGGGTCAAGCTCACGATAGTTGGGCACACCATAGGTTTCGATCAGGATCTGAAAAGGTCGGATGAAGGAGGGGTTGCGCAGCGCCGTCGGAGGTGTTTCCGGCGGTTGGTCGAATTCAGTCGCCACCCTGCCGCCCAGCAGCCGTCGCAGGCGCTCCGTGATCTGGCGCCGCCGTTGAGCGGGCAGCCAGCCCACAATCAGGCGGGTGCGCTCAGTGGTGCCGAAGAGCTTCCAGCCTTGCAGAGCGGCGCTGTTCAGCGTCAGTTGCCCCTGGATCTCCTCCAATTCGCCCTGCCACCGCTCTGCCAATTGGGCACGCCTGCGCGCCAACTCTGCCTCTGCCGCGGCCAGGGCCGCCTGCCGGTCACGCACCGTCGCCAGGGCCTCAGCCGCCGTTCCCGTCAGGTCCTCAGGAATGCTAGCCGGGCGAGCATAGGCGCTGGCCAGGGCGCGCTCGAGCACTTGGGCATGCGCCCGCGCCGTAAAAGCCAACACCAGCGTCTGCTCACGCCGGCGGCCCAGGGGCAGCAAGACATGGGGAATGCGCTGCAGGCTACCCCGCAGGCGCTCCAGGTTGGCGCTCGGCACCAGGGCAGCCGCATAGTGTACGTAAGACAATGCACGGAGAGCCGTGAGATCAACGTCCACGCGCGCCAGCAGCGCCAACTGCTCCGCGATCGGCGCCAGGCGCTCGGCATCGCTCTGCAGGGCTTCCTCACGCTGCCGGAGGTCCTCCACCGCCCTCTCGCCGATGCGCAAGCGTTCCTCGACCGTCACACCCACGCCCTCCGGCGACAGCGGCGCCCCGGCAAGGGGAGCTCCGGCCAGGGTGATGCCCAGCGCATCGGCCACCCGCTCCACGCGCCTCTGGTCACCCTCATAGAGGCTGCTCAACCGCTGAGCCTCTACCCATTGCAAAGAGGAAGCCCAGGCGCCCAGGTCCTCGACGGGCAACAGTTGCACTGCCCCCAGTCGCCCCAACTCTGTTGTGGCCTGCTCCACATCGGTATCCAACACGGCAAACAGCCCGCGTATCATAGGCGCCGGGGTCCACATCTAGGCCTCACCCCATAGGAAAGTCTCGATCTCTTCCGGCCCGCGCCCGCTCTGTTTCCCCTCTAGAATAGCCCGGATATCGTGCACTTCAGCCTCTTTGAGGGCAAGAAAGCCCAGGATGGCCCCTACACGAAAGGGATACCCACCCATGGCGCGCCGTGCGGTCCCCCACAACCAGTGCCGCAGGGCCACTTCGAGTCGCCAGGGGGCCTCTTCCCCTGCCAACGGCAAGAGCAACGAACGGTAAGGCTCGGGCAAGGCGGCAATCGCCTCACGCAGGTCCGCCGCGTCGGCGACCCGGCGCACCGTGTCATCCCTGACCCGGTAACCCGCGGGCAGTGTATAGTTGAATATCTCTTCCGGCGAGAGGTGGTAGAGAGCCTTGTAGCGCAACATCCACTCCACGTTGATCACATCGTAACGCATGCCCAGCAACTCCGCTGCTTCGATCCGGTCCCTGCCCGGCAGCGCGCCCATCGTGGACCACAGGCGACGGTAATAATCGAGGTCCAGGGCCACCTCAATGACAAAAAGGGTGCCCTCGCGCCGGTAGCGATCCAGCGCATTGCGCAGCACTCCCGCATAGGGTAAGCCGTCGAGGGCAGCAACAGCGTCCCCGATCGCCGGCGCCGCCAGCAATGCGGCGATGGGCAGGCGTTCGTAGCGGCCGAGGGGCACCAACAAAGACCTAATCTCCTCATCGGGTACAGCCGTCGCCAGGCCGCGCAGAATGACCTGCAGGTTATCCACCTCAAACCGGCGCAACATCTCGAGCACCAGCGCATAGAGCCCGCCAGCCAGGGCCCAGAGCAGGCGCTCGTAGGCATCCACCAGGCCCCGCTGAAGCGCCTTTTCCAGGAGGAAGAGGTTGCTCAGCCCTGCCACACCCTCACCCAGGTAGCGCCTATAGACGGTACCCGTCAGTTGATGGACAGCATCGTCGAACGTGGCAGCCACGATTAGCGAGCGTTTTTCCTCCCGCGAGAGCAATTCCGCCGCCAGTGCGCGCACTTTGGCGTTTGGCGCCGCCAGCCGAGTGACGCGCGTGCTCACAGGCGTCCTTCGGGTGCGCCCAGGCTCACCGCCTGCTCTTCCGGAGGCATGACCGTCGCCGGCCACTGCAGGATCGTCGCCACAATGTGCTGCGCCGCAGCGGCCAGATGCGAGGCCGCCCCCTCCGCCAGGAGCCGGGACTGTTCCTCCGCCTGTGCCAGGATCCTTGCGCGCTCGTGCTCGGCCTCCTGCGCCGCGGCGACGATGATGCGCCGGGCTTCCTGTTCAGCATCGGCTTGGGCCTGGCGCTGCAGGGCCGTTCTCTGCCCTTCCGCTTCCGCCATGATCTCCTGCGAGCGCCGCTCGGCCGCCGTCACGATTGCGCGGGCTTGCTCCTCGATCGCCAGGATCGAGCGCAGCAACTGCTCCATGCCCACTCCATATAATTAGAGGTGGTTAGGCAAGGCATCCCCGGCAAATTCTATGCCAGGGTAGGATGCGATCTTTACGATGGCCGGAAGTGTGCCAGGGGTACCTGTCCCATGCCTGGGGCATATAGTCCCCCTGCAAAAGAGCTATTGTCCACCCGACTCTTGTATGTTATAATGTGCTTACCTTGATGGAAATGTATTGATTATGTGTTGATGACGAAAGGGGGCTACCCATGGGCGACGAGACTCGACGGATGGCCATCACCGTTAGGGAGCAGCCGAAGGCAGGCAGCATCGCCCGGAAGCGTGGGGCGCCCCCCAGTTATCGACGCATCCCTCGCCCGCATGCGGCGCGCCGGGATCCAGGAGAGGCAGCCGGTGATGATTGCATGGCCCTCTACCTGGGCGAGATCAGCCGCATCCCCCTGATCTCTGCACGCGAAGAACGGCGCCTGGCCCGTCTGGCTGAGCGGGGCCGGCGCGCTCAGCGCCGCCTCGAAAACGGTCCCGAGCTCACCGCTGAAGGGCGGGCCAGCCTGATGCGGCGCGCCGAAGAGGGGCAGCAGGCCCGCCAACAACTGATCAGTGCCAACTTTCGCCTGGTCGTGAGCGTGGCCAAGCGCTATGCCGGGCTCGGCGTCTCCCTCCCCGATCTGATCCAAGAGGGGAACATCGGGCTCATCCGGGCAGTAGAAAAGTTCGATTATCGCAAAGGCTTCAAGCTGAGCACCTACGCCACCTGGTGGATCCGCCAGGCCGTCACGCGTGCCGTCGCCGAGCAGGGCCGCATGATACGCCTCCCCATTCATAGCTGCGAGCGCATCAGCCAGATCACTCGAGCAACGCGCGACCTCATACAAGAGCTGGGCCGCGAGCCTGATGCGAAAGAGGTGGCAGGGCGACTGGGCATCACCATCAACCGCGTGGAAAGCATCCTGAGCCAATCCCAGCAGATGCTCTCGCTGGATATGCCCGTCGGCGAGGACCACGACGGCCGCCTGGGCGATTTCGTGGAAGATGAATCGGCGCGAGTGCCCTCCGACAACACGTGGGCCGCTCTTCTGGAACAGCAGATGCGGGATCTGTTGACGGCCCTCAGCCCGCGCGAGGACCGGATCCTGCAGATGCGCTACGGCTTGCGCGACGGTCACGCCTATACCCTCGACGAGGTCGGCAGCCGCTTTGGCCTGACGCGCGAGCGGATCCGGCAGATCGAGGCGCAGGCCCTCGACAAGCTGAGGCAGCCTGCGCGCAGCGGCAAGCTGGTTGACTATTTGGGTTGAGCCTACCGCTCGTTTGCCCAAAGTGCAGAGGTACTGTAGAATCGAGAGCGCTGAGAGGATCGTCTCTCAGCGCTCTCGCTGTCCTGAACAGAGACTAGCACCTCACGCGGGGCCGCGGAGGATGGTGCGTGACTGCAGGCAAACGCTGATGAATGCCGATCGGGCAAGTCTCCTAGACTTGTGTCTTCCAGAGCATCCGCGTCTCTCTGCGGTTTCCTTCCCCATCATCCCCGCTCCTCCGCGTGAGACCCATTTTCGTGAGCCGCTCAATGCAAGGAGGACACCACGCCATGTTCACTGATCTGACTGTGAACCAGTTTCTCGATGCGCTCGCTTCGAAAGAGCCCGTACCCGGGGGCGGCAGCGGAGCGGCGCTCGCCGGTGCGCTGGGGGCATCTCTCGTCAGCATGGTCTGCAACCTGACCATCGGCAAGAAAGGCTATGAAGCTGTCGACCAGGCCATGCAGGACCTTCTCCGGCGCTCCGAGGCCATCCGCGCCGAGCTGCCGCGCTTGCTCGAAGCCGACACCCAGGCCTATGGCCAGGTCATGGCCGCCTACCGTATGCCGCGCGCTACTGAGGAGGATAAGCGGGCGCGTGAAGCGTTGCTGCAGGAACGCTTCAAGAAGGCAGCTACCGTGCCGCTGCAGATTGCCGAGCGCTGCGCCGAGGTCGTCAACCTGGCCCTGCCCGCCGCCCAAATGGGCAACAAGTGGGCCGTCAGCGACGCCGGGGTAGGCGCCCTCCTGGCGGAAGCCAGCCTGCGCTCAGCCCTGCTCAACGTCGAGATCAACCTGGCATCCATCTCCGATGCCGCCTTTGCGGCCGATATGCGCCGCCGCATGGCAGAGATCACCACTCAGGCCACCGCGACCAAGGATCAGGTGCTCGAGATCGTGCACAAGACGATCAGCGGTAGCTGATCGGTTGATGAAAGGAAGGCACCCCTATGACTGCCAAGATTCTGGATGGCAAAGAACTCGCCAAGATGATGCGCACCGAGGTCCAGCAGACTGTGGCCGATTTCAGGGCCCGCTGGGGCGTAGCGCCTGCCCTGACGGTGGTGCGCGCTGGTGAAGACCCCGCCTCGGTCAGCTATGCCCGCGCCATCGCCAAGGCCTTTGAGGCGGCCGGCTTGACCTTCAACCTCCGCACCTTGCCCGAAACGGCCTCCCAGGCGGAAATTGTGGACCTGGTCGCCGGCCTCAGCGCCGACCCGGCAGTGCACGGCATCATGGTGCAGGAACCCCTGCCCAAGGGCGTCGACGGCGCGGCCGTTGTAGCCGCCCTCGCGCCTGCCAAGGACGTTGACGGCGTGCACCCTGAGAACGCCGGCCGCCTGCTGCAGGGTGAGGGCGACTATTTCGTGCCTGCTACTCCTGCTGGCGGCATGGAGATCCTGCGCCGCAACCAGGTGAACCTCAAGGGCGCCCGCGCTGTCGTGGTGGGCCGCTCTAACATCGTCGGCAAGCCCATGGCCTGCCTGCTCCTCCACCAGCATGCCACGGTCACCATCTGTCATTCGCGCACCATCGACCTGGGCGCCATCACCCGTGAGGCCGATATCCTGGTTGCGGCTGTCGGCAAGGCCCGCATCATCCAAGGCGACATGGTCAAGCCCGGCGCCACGGTGATCGACTTTGGCGTCAATTTCGACAATGGCGTCATGGTCGGCGACGTCGATTTCGAGAGCGCCTCTGCCGTCGCCGGCGCCATCACCCCGGTCCCCGGCGGCACCGGCCCCATGACCAACGTCATGCTCATGCTGAACACGATCACAGCTGCCGATCGGCAACTCACCGCCCGCCGCTGACCAGGTGCAGCATCATGCAATGCGTATCATTTGGACTATTCTCGCATCCTTGACAACAAACCTTAAACTGTGGTACCATAACGCCAGTGACGCCAGTCACCGTGTTCCTACGCCGCTGCGCTCCATCTCCAACAGGGCCGGCCGGCGCCTGTAATGTTTCACAAACCATGCTGTGTTCCGCATCAGGAGGCACCCATGCTCAGTGACATCGAAATCGCACAGGCCGCGAAAATCCGCCCCATCAAGGAGATCGCAGCCAGCGTTGGACTCACCGAAGACGACCTCGACCTTTATGGCAAGTACAAAGCCAAAGTCCATCTGGACGTCCTCGATCGGCTAAAAGACCGCCCCAATGGTAAGTACATTGATGTAACAGCCATCACCCCTACCCCCCTCGGCGAAGGCAAGACGGTCACCACCATCGGCTCCAGCCAGGCCCTGGCCTACATTGGGAAGAAGGTCTTTACCTGCATCCGCCAGCCGTCCATGGGCCCTACCTTTGGCATCAAAGGCGGCGCAGCGGGCGGCGGCTACTCACAGGTCATCCCCATGGAGGACTTTAACCTCCACCTGACGGGGGATATTCACGCCATCGGAGCAGCCCATAACTTGCTCGCCGCCGCCATCGACTCGCGCATCATGCACGAGAGCGAGGTATCCGATGAAGAGTTCGAAAAGCGCGCCGGCAGCAAGAAACTGAATATCGATCCCTACTCCATCATGTGGAATCGCGTGGTCGACATCTCGGATGCAGCCCTGCGCAACATCATCCTCGGGCTCGGCACCAAGACCGATGGCCGGCCGCGCCAGGGCGGCTACGATATTACCGTCGCCTCCGAGGTGATGGCCATCCTGGCCCTCTGCTCGGGCCTGAAGGATATCCGCCAGCGCTTGGGCCGGATCATCATTGGCCTCGACAAGAACGGCAAGCCCCTCACCGCCGAGGACCTGGGCGTCGCGGGCGCCATGGCCGTCCTGATGAAAGACGCCATCATGCCCAACCTGATGCAGACCCTGGAGGGCACCCCCGTCTTTGTGCACGCCGGCCCCTTTGCCAACATTGCGCACGGGAATAACTCCATCGTGGCCGATCGCGTCGCACTCAAGCTGGCAGACTATGTGGTCACCGAGAGCGGCTTTGGCGCCGACATGGGCATGGAAAAGTTCATGAACGTCAAGTGCCGCATCTCGGGCCTGCGTCCCGACTGCGTGGTCATCGTGGCCTCGGTGCGCGCGCTCAAGATGCACGGCGGCGGGCCCAAGGTCGTCGCGGGCAAGCCGCTCGACCCGGCCTACCAGCAGGAGAACCTCAACCTGCTCGAAAAGGGTCTGGCCAACCTCACGCAGCATATCGAGAACGCCCGCCTGTTTGGCGTGCCGGTCGTTGTGGCCGTCAACAAATTTACCAATGATACCCCGGGCGAGATTGAGATGGTTCAGCAGGCCGCCGTCAAGGCCGGCGCCGAGGGCGCCTTCCTCAGCGAGGTCTGGGCCAAGGGCGGTGCGGGCGGCGCCGAGTTGGCCGAAGCGATCGTGGCCGCCTGCGACAAGAAGAGCGATTTCCAGTTCCTCTATCCCGATGACTGGTCGATCAAGCAAAAGATCGAAGCCATCTGCACCAAGATCTACCGCGCCGATGGCGTCGATTATGAGCCTGAGGCCGAGCGCAAGATCAAGCTCTACACTGAGATGGGGCTGTCGAACCTCCCCATCTGCATGGCCAAGACCCACCTCTCGTTCACACACGATCCCGCGCTCAAGGGCGCGCCGCGCGGCTGGCGTATGCCCATCCGCGACATCCGCGCCTCGGTCGGCGCTGGCTTCCTCTACCCGCTCTGTGGGCCTATCCGCACCATGCCCGGCCTGCCCACGCGGCCGGCGTTCGTGGACGTCGACATCGATCTCGAGAACGGCAGAGTCCTTGGGTTGTTCTAGGACCCTTATGACGAGAAAGGCAGACCTGACAGGCCTCAGAGACCTGTCAGGTCTGCCCTCACCCTAATACGCTTGTCAGTTCGTTCGGTTGGGCGGCCAAACAAGACTATGTAGCTCCCGTTGTACTTGTATTCAGACCCGGCACAGTGCTATAATGGAGAGCGTGGACATCCCTCGTACTTGAGGGGTATCGCTGGCCCACCCGGTATTGCTCTGACGACCGCCTCCACATCCTGCGCAGAGAGTGTTCATGCGTCGAGCGTGCGAGTCGGCCTTGAGCGCCTCGGGGTAACGTTGTTGGGCCTTGGGGCTCCAGCCGTTTCTGGAGACAACCCTGGAGGAGCGAGTAGCCTTATGGAGTCCATGGTGTTGCTCGTCCCCAAGATGTGGGCAGATCACCACGTGCTGGCCGTGCGCAGAGCCTTGTTGGCTCTCCCCGGTGTTCAGGAACTGGAGGCCAGCGCTGCTCACACCCGTATCCGCATCAGCTTCGATCCCGCATTGGTTGGCCGCTCACAGATCGAACAGACCCTCCGCGAGGCTGGTTATGATCCGGCCGAGCCTCTCTCCTTCCCAGAACCCCTGCCTAACAAGGAACAGGCATCAGCCTGGTTCGTGCAGGGGATTCGCACCACCCAGACCAACCAATTGGATCTCGACATGTCGGGCGATTTCCGTAAATACTAAGGAGCCCCACACGAGCCCTGCCAGGTGTGCGACGCCTACCAGGGGCCAAGCCACCGCCTGCCAGAGCCCGTGTGGGGAGCCTGCTACTTGGGGCGAGCCCCCTTTGCCGGGCCCCCACACCACTCGTCGTTCCAGCCCGGACAGGGTTGCTGCGCTCTCCCGCTCGTTTTTCCAGCTCGGGCGGGGCCTCCCCGCTCAGCCTAAGGAGGTCGACGCATGTCCAGGAAGACGATTGATCCGGCTGCCCAGGAAATCCTCGCCAGGGCCGAGGCCGAAGGCATCCCTACTGCCCACAGCCGCGCCGAGGCCGTCAAGCCCTGCCCCATTGGAGCCGAAGGCGCCTGCTGCAAGATGTGCGCTATGGGGCCCTGCCGCTTTGTTGGTCGGGCGCCCGAGGAAGTGCGCGGCGTCTGCGGCGCTGACTTGGCGACTGTGGCCGCCCGCAACTTTGCCCGCATCGTAGCCGGGGGCGCATCAGCCCACTCGGACCATGGCCGTGACCTCGCTTTCGTGCTGCAGGCGGTGGCCAGGGGCGAGGCTCAGGGCTACCAGATCAAAGACCCCGTGAAACTGCGCCGTGTCGCGAGCCTCTTGGATGTCCCCACCGAGGGCCGCAGCACGGATGAAATCGCCTACGATGTCGGGGTGGCTGCCCTGGCAGCCTTTGGCCAACAACGTGGGCAGATCCTCTACACCAAGCGAGCCACGCCCAAGCGGCAGGCGATCTGGAAACAGCTGGGAATCACGCCGCGCGGTGTGGACCGCGAGATTGTAGAGACGATGCACCGCACACACACCGGCGTCGACATGGAGGCCGAGAATATCCTCGACCAGGCCCTGCGTGCTTCACTGGCCGATGGCTGGGGCGGCTCCATGCTGGCTACCGATCTCTCCGACATCCTCTTCGGCACCCCGGCCCCGATCCAGTCACAGGCCAACCTCGGCGTGCTGCGCAAGGATCAGGTGAACATTATCGTGCACGGCCACGAGCCCACACTCTCAGAGATGATCGTGGCCGCCAGTCAGGACCCTGAGCTGATCGCCTACGCCAAGTCGAAAGGGGCGACCGGTATCAACCTGGCCGGTATCTGCTGCACCTCGAATGAAATCCTGATGCGCCACGGCATCCCCCCCGCCGGCAACTATCTGAGCCAGGAACTGGCCATCATCACCGGCGCCGTCGAGGCCATGATCGTGGATGTGCAGTGTATCATGCAGGCCCTGGCGCCGCTGAGCCAGCGCTACCACACCAAGTTGATTACCACCTCGCCCAAAGCCAGGATCCCGGGCGCCACGCACATCGAATTCAACGAGCACACCGCCCTTGAGGATGCCAAGCGCATCGTGCGCCTGGCCATCGACAACTTCCCAAACCGCAAGGAGACCGCCATTCCCGCGTTTACCAATCCGCTGGTGGCTGGCTTCTCACACGAGTACCTGGACTACATGCAGGGCGGGCGCTACCGGGCCTCCTTCCGTCCCCTCAATGACGCCGTCATCGCTGGCCGCATCCGCGGGGCTGTAGGCATTGTGGGCTGCAACAACGCCCGTGTTCCTCACGACGAGGCAACGATTGAGCTGGTCAAAGCCTTCATTGCCCAGGATGTCCTGGTGGTCATGACCGGCTGCGCGGCTATCGCCGCCGGCAAGCACGGCTACATGGCACCCGAGGTGATGGCTGCTGCCGGGCCAGGGCTGCGCGAGGTCTGCGAGGCCATTGGCATCCCGCCGGTGCTCCACCTGGGCTCCTGTGTCGACAACTCGCGCATCCTCACAGTCCTCACGCAGATGGCCACCGAGGGTGGCCTGGGCGAAGATATCGATGACCTGCCCGCCGTCGGCATCTGCCCCGAGTGGATGAGCGAAAAAGCCATCTCGATCGGCACCTACTTTGTCGCCTCGGGCGCTTATGTCATCTTTGGTGTGCATTCACCCGTCGGCGCCAGCCGCGAGGTGAACCGTATCCTGACGGAGGTCTGGCCGGCCAAGGTCGGTGGGAAGCTGGAGTTTGTGCCCGATCATCAGGAGATCCTGCGCCGCGCTCTCGCCCACATCGATGCCAAGCGCGCGGCCCTGGGCCTTCCCGCGTGGGATCCCTCCCGCTTCGGCGCCAGCGGCGATACACCGATCCGCGAGTTCCTCTACGCGGCCAGGCCACAGATCCTCAATTTGCGTAGCGCCCGCCAGACGATTGTCGAGTAACAGGAAACAAGGAGGCAGGCTATGTCTCGTTTCATCGCTACAGCCGCCATCCGTGGGGCCAATGCGATCGTCGCAGAAGCCGATGATCTGCTGCAGAAAGCCCTCCAGGATTACGGTCCGGAGACGCCGGTCGCCTTTACCAACACCGCCTACTATCTGCCGACGATATTGGGCTTCACCGGTATGGAGGTTGCCAAACTCGGTGACCTGCGCCCCGTGCTCGACTATGCGCGTGGGTTGCTGCACCCGGTGCCTGGCGACCGGAACTGGCTACCCTACTTGGGTGAGACGCTGGACTGCGGTGTGGCCACCTTGCTGGCCGAAGAGGCCATCGAGGGCATCCGCTTCGTGCGTGGCCTGGAGCCTGAGCCCATCACCTGGGGCGGCGCCTATGGCCAGACCGGCAGCTTTACCTCGCCCGAGTTTACGCAGGAGAGCGGCAACGGCGCTCACTTGAATGGCCCTATCGATGATATCCAGCTCCGCACCTGGGGCATTCAGCTGGTGGATGGCCGCATGCCCGGCTTTGCTGCGATCGTCGGCGCCGCCAAGAGCAATGAAGCAGCCGTGCAGATCGTGCGCGAGCTGCAAAAACGCAACATTCTCGTCTTCCTCAGCGGCAATGTCAATGGGCGCAGCATCATCCACCAGTTGATGGAGGAAGGGGTCGAGATGGGTTATGATACCTATATCGTCCCCTTTGGCACCGATACCATTTCGGCCATCTACGCCCTGGGCTTTGCCACCCGCTCGGCTCTCACCTTCGGCGGCATGAAGGGCGGGCAGGCGCGCGAGATTCTGCTCTACAACAAGTACCGCGTCTTTGCCTTTGTGCTCGCGCTGGGCGAGGTCGACGACCTCAAGTACGCCACTGCGGCGGGCGCCATCAACTATGGTTTCCCGACCCTCGCCGATACGGTGATTCCACAGATCACGCCCACTGGCATCACCCGCTACGAGCATGTCGTCAGCATGCCCTGGGACGACATCCCGGGCGAGAGCGATACCGAGCGCGCGCGCAAGTTCGTGCAGCGGGCCATCGAGGTGCGCGGGGTCAAGATCAAGATCACCGAGGTACCCATCCCCGTGCCCTACGGCTCGGCTTTTGAGGGCGAGCGTGTGCGCAAGCAGGATATGCGCGTCGAATTTGGCGGCAAGTACTCTCGCTGCTTCGAGTATCTCAGGATGGCCGACTTCGACGCCGTGGAGGATGGCAAGATCACCATCATCGGCCCCGGCTTTGAACAGGCGCCCGAGGGCTCGGCCATGGATATGGGCATCATCGTGGAGGTGGCCGGCCGTAAGATGCAGGAAGACTTTGAGCCTGTCCTGGAGCGCCAGATCCACTACTTTGTCAACGGCGCCTCGGGCATCCAGCACATCGGCCAGCGCGACATCGCCTGGATCCGCATCAGCAAGGCGGCGGCCGAGAAGGGCTTTAACCTGGAACACTTTGGCAAGATCCTCCACGCTCGCTTCCACGCCGATTTCGGCGCCATCGTCGACAAGGTGCAGGTGACCATCTACACCGACCCGCTCAAGGTAGAGGAATGGCTGGCAGTAGCGCGCGAGGCCTACAACCAGCGCAACATCCGCCTGGCCGATATGACCGATGAGTCGGTAGAAGAGTTCTACAGCTGCACCCTCTGCCAGAGCTTTGCGCCGAACCACGTATGTGTGGTATCGCCGGAGCGCCTGGGCCTCTGCGGCGCCTATAACTGGCTTGACTGCAAGGCCTCGCACCAGATCAACGCCACCGGCCCCAACCAGCCCATCAAGAAGGGAACCTGCCAGGATCCGATCTATGGCATCTTTGAGGGGGTGAACCAATTCGTTTACCAGAACTCGCACCAGTCGGTCTCCAATGTGACCATGTACTCCATTATGACTGACCCCATGACCGCCTGCGGCTGTTTCGAGTGCATCGCCATGGTGATCCCCGAAGCCAACGGCATCATGGTCGTCTCGCGCGAGGATCCCAGCATGACCCCGGCGGGCATGACGTTCTCGACCCTGGCCGGCATGGCGGGCGGTGGCCTGCAGACCCCCGGCGTCATGGGCATCGGCAAGTACTATCTGCTGAGCAAAAAGTTCATCTCGGCCGACGGCGGCTTTAAGCGCATCGTCTGGATGTCTAGCTTCCTCAAAGAGTCTATGGCAGAGGAGCTCAAGGCCGTCTGTGAGCGCGAGGGCGACCCCGACCTGCTCGACAAGATCGCGGATGAGCGCAGCGCCACCACTGTCGAAGAGTTGTTGCCCTTCCTGGAGGAAAAGGGACATCCTGCGTTGACCATGGATCCATTGTTCTAGGAGTCAGAGGCGCGAACTTCCCAGAGGCTTGGGCAGGCCCCAGCGGACGCGGGAGCGAGCCTGCCAATGTCAGGAATGCTGGAACCCCCTGGAGGTTGGCGCATTCGAGACTTGTGTCTTGGTAAAGGAGGCGCGTCGATATGCCCGTCACAATCGCCACCCCAAAAGAGAAATGGACGGGGCGTGTGCGCGAAGTGACCCTTGGCGCTACGGCGGCCGAGGGCGGCACCCGCCGTCAGAAGGTCGTCGTGGGCGGTGAGGGCACGCTGCCCTTCCTGCACTTTGAGGCGCCGGCGCCGCACCGGCCGGTCATCGCCGTCGAGGTGCAGGATCGCTACCCCGCCGATTGGTCGCCCCTGTTGCTCGAGGCCTGGGGCGATGTGCTCGAGAGCCCGACGGCCTGGGCCGCCAAGGCTGAGGCCCTGGGCGCCGACTTGATCGCCCTCTCCCTCAAGAGCGCTTCGCCTGAGGGGGGCAATACCGGGTCGGCCGAGGCGCAAGCAACGGTGCGCGCCGTGCTGGAAGCGGTTGGCTTGCCACTGATCGTCTATGGGCCGGGTCAGGCTGAAAAGGATAATGAGGTGCTCGTCGCCGCGGCTGAGGCGGCCAAGGGCGAGCGCATCGCGTTGGGCAACTGCGAGGACAAGAACTACCGCACCATCGTCGCCGCGGCCCTGGCCCATGGCCAGTTGGTGATCGCCCGCACGCCTATCGATGTCAACCTCGCCAAGCAGCTGAATATCCTCATCGGCGACATGCGGCTCGACCCCGACCGTATCCTCATGGATCCGACGACAGGTGCCCTCGGTTACGGTTTGGAGTATACTTATAGCGTCATGGAGCGCCTGCGCCTGGCTGCCCTCACGGGCGATAGTATGACCCAGATGCCGATGATCTGTACGGTAGGTGAAGAAGCCTGGCGCGCCAAGGAGGCCAAGGTCAACACCGGTGTTCCCGCCGCCTGGGGCGACTGGCACGAGCGCAGTGTGCTCTGGGAAGTTCTGACCGCCACAACCCTGATCGAGGCAGGCGCCGATATTGTGGTCCTACGCCATCCCGAGAGCGTCGCGCACGTCCGCCAGGCCATCGATCGCCTGATGGCAGGATGAAGGAGGATAACCCATGGCACTGAGCGGTTTGGAAATCTACAAACTCTTACCGCGGACCAACTGCAAAAAGTGTGGCTATCCCACCTGCCTGGCCTTTGCCATGAAGCTCGCGGCCAAGCAGGCCGAGTTATCCGCCTGCCCTGACGTTTCTGCGGAAACGCAAGCCAAGCTCGAGGCCGCTTCCGCCCCCCCCATCCGCCTGATCACGGTGGCTGCCGGCGACAGAAAGGTCGACGTGGGCAACGAAACCGTCCTCTTCCGCCACGAGAAGACCTTTTTCCATCAGCCAGGCTTGTTTGTACGCGTCCGCGATACTCAAAGCACAGCCGAGGTCCAATCCCTGGCCAAGGAAGTGGCCGGCTACAACGTGGAGCGGGTCGGCATGCCCCTGGCAGCAGATGGCCTGGCCATCGAGAACGCTTCCGGCCAGGCCGGGCCCTTTGCGGAAGCCGTGGCAGCGGCGCATGCCGCGGGTAATCTGCCACTGATCCTGATCAGTGAGAACCCGGCCAACATGAAAGCGGCGCTAGAAAAGGCGAGCGGCACCAGGCCTCTCGTCTATGCTGCCACAGAGGCCAACTGGAAGGAGATGGCTGCGGCCGCCCACGCCGCCAAGGCGCCCCTGGCCGTGCGCGGTACGGGCGACCTGAGCGCGTTGGCGACCCTGGCCGAAAGTGTCAAGGGTGCGGGCGTGGAGGATATCGTCCTGGACCCGGGAGAGTCGAGCCTACCAGCCACCCTCTCTGCCCTGACGCAGCTCCGGCGCCTGGCGCTGAAACAGAACTTGCGCGCCGTCGGCTACCCGACTATCGTCTTTGCAGGAGAGGGCGCCGAGTCACCTGTGGCAGAGGCCATCGCGGCGGCCCAGGCTATCGCCAAGTACGCCGGGTTCATCGTCCTCGACCACTGGGCTGCGTCGGAGGTCTACCCCTTGCTGACTCTGCGCCAGAATATCTTCACCGATCCGCAAAAGCCCATTCAGGTGAGCCCGGGCATCTATGAGATCAACAATCCCAAGCCCGAGTCTCCGCTCCTGGTCACGACCAACTTTTCCCTGACCTACTTTAGCGTGGCCGGCGAGGTCGAAGGAGCGGGAATGCCAGGGTGGCTCCTGGTCTGCGACGCAGAAGGCATGTCGGTGCTCACCGCCTGGGCCGCGGGCAAGTTCGACGCCGAGCGCATCGCCAAAGCCGTCAAGACGACGGGCATTGGCGACAAGATCAGCCACAAGAAACTGGTCTTGCCGGGGGCTGTAGCGACCCTCTCTGGCGAGCTGGAAGAGGAGCTGCCAGGCTGGGAGATTCGCGTCGGCCCGCGCGAGGCCATCGACATCCCGGCCTATCTGAAGGTATGGAAGTAGCTATCAACGGTCAGCGACCAGCTATCAGCTTCGCGCGCACGGCTGGACGTACTTGGTCCACACTATGCTCAGGAAGAGGAGAACCGAACCCCTGAAGGCTGATAGTTGATACCTGACCACTGATAGCTAGAATCGAGGTACTCTCATCGTGCTCAAATTCGTGTCGGCCTACCTGGCCCTGGGCTACTTGGGCTTTGCTACCCTGGTCATCATCGGCCTCCTGCAGTCGCTGGCGGCCTGGCGAGAGATCAGGGGGCTGGCTTGGCTCAACTATGAGCAGTCGCCCGCCTGGCGACGCGCTCTGGGGCCGGGCATTATCGTCGTCGCCTATGGGGTGTTCTTCGGCACCTGGCGCGATCTCATCACGCCTGGACCGGCGGGCGCCGAGCTTATGGTGCTTTTTATCGGCAGCGTTGCGCTGGCGCTCGCCATCACGCTGGTTGGGGCAGCAATCCTGCACCCCTACCATCCGCCGACCGACCAGGCCCACCTGCCGGTTGGTGTGACAGCGCGCCCGGTCATCCTGGAACAGGGGCAACGAGGCCTGCTCCTGTTCCAGGGCGACGGCCAGACGCTGCCCCCACCGGGCCCCGCTGTTTGCTTGTTAACGGACCCGTCACTGCCGGCGTCAGCGCTTTACCCTTTGGCGGGGGAACTGGCCCGGCGGGGGATGGTCGTGTTGCGCCCCAATTGGGGGTCCGATCGGCAGCGCTATCCCGATGCCCTCAGCCTGGCGCCGCTAGCCATGAATGAGCTCGGCCGGCAACCCTTTGTGGACGCTGATCGCCTGGCCCTCGTGGGTGTGGGCCTGGGCGGCGACCTGGCCCTGCGCGCCGCCGCCGGCGACCATCAGGTCTGCGCCGTAGTTGCCCTGGCGCCCCTGTTGGACGAGCAGTGCGCGTGCGCCAACCTCGGCCTCTTGTGCGAGATGACCTATCCACAAGCCCTGCACTGGGGGTTGGGCGGCCGCCGCCGTCAGTTGGTGCGCCAGCTGGACGCCCTCGCTACCCTGGGGCAGCTGGCGCCGCGTCCCGCCCTGGTGCTTTACGGCAGCCGGGATCCCGTGGCATCGCAAGCGGCTGTCCGCGCGCGCCTGGCCGCCGCTGGCGCTCACGTGGAGGTCAAGCTTGTGGAGGGCGAAGGCCACCTTTCGTTGCCCATGAGCCCACAGGCAGCCGAAATTACCGCGACCTGGCTGCTACAACATCTTCGTGGAGCAAGCTCATGAATCCAGATTGGGCCCTGTTCCAGGCCCTCAACAGCCTGGCCGGGCGCTGGCCCGCCTTTGACTGGATTATCCGCTTTCTGATGAACGACTATGCCATGACCACGGCCCTCTCGGCCCTGCTCGTGGCTCTCTGGTTCCGTGGGCGCACACCCGAAGAGCGCGCCGATGACCAGGCCGCCGTCGTGCACACCATCGTCGCCCTGCTCGTCGCTTCGGCCATCGTCAAGGGGATGAACCTGATGTTCTTCCGTCTGCGCCCGTTTACCGCACACGACGGGGTCCATCTCCTGTTTTACCACCCGTCCGATTCATCGTTTCCTTCCAACTCTGTGACGGTCGCCTTTTGCTTTGCCTTGGGCGTGTTGCAGCGCAGCCGTGGGCTGGGCATCGCCGGCATCGTGTTCGGTTCATTGCTGGCCCTATCGCGGGTCATTGGCGGCGTGCACTACCCGCTGGATGTACTGGGCGGTGCCCTGTTAGCGGCAGCCACCGTCCTGCTTGTACGGCGTTATCGCCGTTGGCTCAACCCGCTGGTACGAGGCATGCGTCGCGTTGCATCGTGGGTACTACTCGCGTAATCCGAAATTCGTAATCCGTAAAGCTGCCACGGAACGTAATAAGTAAACCGTCATAAGTAAGATCGCCATTTCGGCATGCCCGATGCTTCGCGGCAGTCTCGCTAGAGCAAACGCACGAATGGCAGGATACGCTCCGCAATGGCGACCTTACGGATTGCGGATTACGCATTACGGATTAGCCTGGGAATCGAGGACCGCGTGTACCGGATCACCTTTGCGCCGAGCAACCAAAGCATCGAGGTCCCTGTAGGCAGCCTCCTCTCTGAGGCCATCGCCCGGGCGGGGCTGCGCATCAACCTGCCTTGCGGCGGCCAGGGGCGCTGCGGCCGCTGCCTGGCGATCGTGCGCCAGGGCTCCGTGCGCCGCCGCTCCGAACTGCGCCTCAGCCAGGAGCAAATCGCCCAGGGCTACGTCCTCGCCTGCCAGACGGTCATCGAGAGCGATCTCGTCGTCGAGATCCCCTCGCAGGAGATTATCTCTCATACAGCGGCATCGTCGCGCAGCGAAAAGGCAGCGGCCGACCTGCACATCCCCGCCGATGCCGGCGCCTGGCAACGAGAGCCTTGGGTGGCCATCCACTCGCTCCAGATCGATCCGCCTTCCCTGGCCGACAACACCAACGACTGGGACCGCCTCCTGCGGGCACTACAACAGGAGCGTAATATCCAGCGCATCGATGCTGGCCTGGGCGTCGTACAGACCCTGGCGCCCGCTCTACGCGCCGCCGAATGGCGCCCCGAGGTGGTGTTGGAGCTCGCTACACCGCAGGATTTGGCTGGCACACCAATGTTGGCCGACGTGCAGGCCCTGGCACAGAGCCTGCAGAGCGCCGATTGGCACCCCGATACCGCTTTGGAGCAGCATGCCGGCCGGCCGGCCATCGGCGCTCCCCCGCGCCTGGTACAGATCCGCCCCTCGGGCGACCGCCGCCTGCTCGGCGCCGCCATCGATATCGGCACGACTTCCAATGTCATCTACCTGGTCGACATGGAGGATGGTCGCCCGCTGGATATGGCATCCACCTACAATGGCCAGATCGCCTGCGGCGAGGATGTCATCTCGCGCATCCTCTATGCTCGCCGCGAGGGCGGCCTGCGCCACCTGCAGGAACTGGTCATTGATACACTCAATGGCCTGCTCGACATGCTTTGTGCCCGCAATCAGGTTGCCTGCGACCACATCGTGCGCCTGACCGTGGCCGGAAATCCGACCATGATCCACCTCTTCCTGGGGATAGACCCGCAGTTTATCCGCCTGGAGCCCTATATCCCGGCGGTCAACCATCCCCTGCCGGTCCGCGCAGCCGAGCTTGGTCTCCATGCGCACCCCGAGGCCACCGTCGATTGCCTGCCGGGCGTTGGCGCCTATGTGGGCGCCGATATCACGGCAGGCGTCCTCAGCTCCGATCTCTACCGCACCGACAAGCTGAGCCTTTTCATTGACGTCGGCACCAACGGAGAGATCGTCCTCGGCAATGCTGACTGGCTCATCTCATGCGCCTGTTCGGCTGGACCCGCTTTCGAAGGGGCAGGGGTGCAATCGGGCATGCGCGCCATCCCCGGGGCCATCGACGAAGTTTGGATCGACCCCCACACCGCCGAGCCCACCTGCCGCACCATCGGCGACCTCGCCCCGCGCGGCATCTGCGGCTCCGGCATGATCTCACTGCTGGCGGAAATGCTCGTCACCGGTGTCATCGACAAGGCCGGCCGCCTGAATCGCAAGCTGGCGACCTCCCGCGTGAGGCTGGGTGAGCATGGCCCCGAATACGTCCTGGCAGCAGCAGACCCTGCCGCGGGCATCCCCGCGGATGTGGTCATCACCGAGGTCGACATCTCGAACCTTATCCGCGCCAAGGCAGCCATTTATGCCGGCTTTTCGGTGCTCACGCGCAGTGTGGGGGTGCGGCTGGCCGATGTGGAGCAAATCCTCATCGGCGGCGCCTTTGGCCGCTACATCAACGTGGAAAAGGCGATCACCATCGGCCTCCTGCCCGACATGCCCTGGGAACAGTTCCGCTACCTGGGCAACACCTCCGTGCAGGGGGCCTATCAGGCGCTGCTGTCTCGGCGCCTTCGCCACGAAATCACCGAGATTGCCCGCCGTATGACCTACCTGGAGCTCTCAGCCGACAACAGCTTTATGGACGAGTTCACCTCGGCCCTCTTCCTGCCTCACACCGACGAGAGCGCCTTCCCATCTGTGCAGCGCCTGCTGGAAAGAGGCAAGTCATGACTATCACCATCGCTGTCGCTGGCAAAGGGGGCACCGGCAAGACAACCTTTGCCGCCCTCACCATCAAGTACTTGCTGGCACAGGGCCGCACGCCGGTGCTGGCCATCGACGGTGATCCCTCCTCTAACCTCAACCTGGCCCTGGGATTGCCTCTCGAGGCAACCATCGGCCGCATCCGCGAGGATGCGCGCGACCAGGTCGCTACGGGGCGTTTCCCGGCCGGCGTATCCAAACCCGAGCATTTCGCGCGCGAGGTGGAGGCTTGCCTGGTCGAGAGCGACGGCGTAGACCTGCTGGCGATGGGCCGGCCCGAAGGCCCCACCTGTTACTGCGCTGCCAACAACATGCTGCGCGCCGCCATCGACCGCATCGGCAACGGGTACCCCTATGTCGTCATCGATAACGAAGCGGGCATGGAGCATATCAGCCGGCAGACCACGCGAAATGTGGACCATCTCTTCATCGTCACCGATCCGACCCAGCGTGGCCTGGGCGCCGCGCGCCACATTGTCGAGTTGATCCAGGAGCTGGGCACCCGTATCGTCCACAGCTACCTGGTCGTCAACCGTGTCCAAGCTGAGCTGCCCGCCAGCCTGGTCGAGGCCATCACTGCCCTGGGCGTCTCCCTCGCCGGTGCCGTGCCAGCCGATCCGGAGGTGGCCGCTTTTGATCTGATCGGCCGGCCGCTGATCGAGCTCGGCGAGGAGAGCGCCGTCTATCGGGCCGTCGCCAGCATATTGCGACAGACTATCGGTTGATCCGTGATGCGTGTTCGTAAAAGGAGGCAGCCGCTATGTACATCATTGGCGAGAATATCCACATTATTGCCCCTCGCGTGAAACAAGCCATCACCGACCGCGACACCGGGGCTATCCAGCAGATGGCGCTGGCCCAGGTGAGAGGGGGAGCCTCGGCCATTGACCTCAACATCGGCCCTCAGCGCAAGGCCGGCGTTGAGGTCATGGAGTGGATCGTTGATGCCGTGCAGGCCGTGACCGACGTGCCCCTCTCGCTCGATACCACCAATCTGGCAGCGATCGAGGCCGGGCTCAAGCGCTGCCGCAAGCCGGCCTTTATCAACTCGACTTCAGCCGAGGAAGAACGCCTGGCCACGGTGCCGCCCATCGCTGCCCAATACGGCGCCCGCCTGATCGCGCTTACCATGGCCAAGGAGGGCATCCCCGTCGCCGCCGAAGAGCGCGTGGCCATCGCTATGGAGCATCTCATCCCGCGCGCGCTGGAGGCCGGCGTGCCCATCGAGAACCTCTATATCGACCCCCTCGTGTTGACCGTCGCAGGGACGCAAGCCTATGTGCCCAACGCCGTCGAGGCCATCCGCATGTTCAAGCAGCTCATGGACCCGCCCCCCATGACTGTGGTGGGCCTGAGCAACGTTTCCAACAGCGTCCCGGCGGAGAACCGCAGCCTCATCAACCGTACCTATCTGGTCATGCTCATGGCCGCCGGGCTTGATGCCGCCATCGCGGACCCGCTGGATGCGGCACAGAATGAGGTCATCCGCATCATCGAGACGCGCGACGACTCGACCCCTGTCGGCCGCCTGCTGCTGCACCTCTACGACAGCACCGCCGCCATGGAGGAGTTTGACCCCTCCGTCGTAGATATGAGCGATCCCGAGCAGGTCGCCATCTACAAGACCATCCGCATCCTCAAGAACGAGACGATCTACGCGCACTCGTATCTGAGAACGTAGAGTGTAACGAGTAAACCGTAATAAGTAAGGTTGCCATGGCGGAGCATCTTCTGCCTCTCAAGATGCTTGCCCTGGCAGACCAGGGCAAAGCACCAGGTGCGTTGCAGCAGCGGCCTTACTTATTACGGTTTACTTATTAGGCCTCATAGCGGCCTTACCGCATCGCGCATTACGGGATATTGGAGGACAAACCATGACAACGCAGTCATCATCGCAAGCGCCTACCGGCATCGGCGTCATCGGCCTGGGCATGATGGGGCGGGCGCTGGCCCGCGTCTGCACCCAATTGCCGGAAGCCCGCATCGTGGGCATGGCTGACGTCGCTCACAAGGCGGGCCGGGTGACGGCCGAGGGCTTTGGCGCACCCTACTACCCTGATGCCGGCGAACTGTGTGCGCGGCCTGAGGTCGATGCGGTCATCGTGGCCACGCCTGAGGACGCCCACGTAGCACCCTGCCTGGCGGCCATCGAGCACGGTAAGGCCGTCTTGGTTGAAAAGCCCCTTGCCGCCACGGTGGCCGATGCCCAGGTGATTGCCTCTGCCGCCGCGGCCCGTGGGGTGCCGCTCTTGGTTGGGCATGTGCTGCGCTTTACCCTGCCGTATATCCTGGCCAGGCAAGCGATCGATGAAGGGCGCCTGGGGGCAGTGCAGGCCATTCAGACTCGGCGCCTCAACGGCAGGAACGCTCAGGAGCGCCTCAAGGGCCGCTGCCCGCTTTCCCTCTTCCTGGGCGTACACGACTATGACGTGGCGCGCTGGCTGGCAGGCAGCGAGCCAGCGCGCGTCTATGCCGAGGCGCAATACGGCGTCTTGCGCGGCTTGGGCTATGACATCGAAGACACCAACTGGGCACTGATCACCTTCCGCAATGGGGTGCTGGCGGCCTGTGAAACAGGCTGGATCCTGCCCCCGGGGCACCCGCGGGGCTTTGACGGTGGCCTCTGGATCCAGGGCTCGGCGGGCCGACTCGATATCGACCTGCGGCACCAGGGCCTCATGCTGAGCACGGATGCCGGGACTACCTTCCCCGATGGCCTGTTCATGCCGGAGATCGGGGGTGAGATCACCGGTGGTTTTGTGGCCGAAGTGCGCCACTTCCTGGCCTGCATCCGGCAGGGGCTCACCCCCTGCATCACCGCCGCCGACGCCATCGCCGCCGTGCGCATCGCCGAGGCGGTGACCCAATCGGCCCGCACACACCGGCCGGTGGAGCTGTAGGGCACTATGAACAAGATCGAGCGTGTGCTCGCGGCCCTCGCCGGCCGGCCGGCAGACCGGGTGCCAGCGAGTTTCTGGTTCCATTTCCCGGCGACGGAGCGGGCGGGGCATGAAATGGCCCAGGCGCACTTGCGCTACTACCGCGCCGCGGACCCCGATTTCCTCAAGGTCATGAACGACAATGGCCACACGCTCACCGGCGTCGAAGCCCTGCGCTCACCGGCGGACTGGCGCCACATCCGCCCGGCACCGCTTTCTTCCAGGCCTTTCCAGGACCAGCTGGCTGGACTGCGCGAGCTTGTCGATGCCCTGGCGGGTGAGGTCCTCCTGACCACAACGATCTTCAACCCCTTTGCCACGGGCAATGATATCTCGGGCCGCATGACGACTGAACACCTCAAGCAGGACCCGGAAGCCGTAAGCCAGGGGTTGGCGGCCATCGCCGAGAGCCTGGCAAAGTTCGCCCGCGCCTGCATCGAAGCGGGCGCCGCTGGCATCTACTTTTCCGCCCAGGGCGGCGAGCGCGACCGTTTCACCCCGGAGCAGTTCGAGCGCTACATCAAGCCCCACGACCTGACCATACTCCGGGCGGCAGAGGAGGCGGGCGCTCGCTTCAACCTGCTCCACATCTGCGGCCCCTCTATCCGCCTGGAAAGCTACGCCGATTACCCCGCTCACGCCGTCAACTGGGCGCCGCAACTGGGCAACCTCTCCCTCCGTGCCGGGCGGGAGCTCTTCCGGCGCACCATCGTCGGCGGCGTGGATCAGCGCGGCCCCATCGTGGCCGGCTCCCCCGATGAGATCCGCGCTGAGGTCCGCCGGGCCATCGACGAGATGGGCACGACCGGCTTTATCGTCGGGGCCGGCTGCACCGTGCCCTCAGATATTCCAATCCGCAACCTGGTGATCGCGCGCGAGGCGGCCGGGGCGTGATGCGTGATTGATCTCATACAGGTGCAACCCGCGCCAGCCATTTGGTTTGCGGTCGAGGGCTATACCGTGTTGCGCGTGCGCGCCGGTCGCCCGGCACCAGCAGTTGCGATGGAATAGGAGACTCTCAGACTGGTGAGGTTGGGTAAGGGGCTGCATGGGGCGCTCCTGGCGGCGATCGGCATTTTGGCCATCCTGGCTGTGCAGCCGCCGGCGCCCCGGGGACCAACAGCCCCGGCATCGTCATTTTCAGCTTATCGGGCGCGGGCTCACGTGCGCGCCATTGCCGCACAGCCGCACCCCATGGGCTCCGCCGCCCAGGCCAACGTGCAGCGCTACTTGCTGGGCCAGCTGGCGCAGATGGGGGTCGCCGCCCAGGTCTGGCAGCCGCAGCCTCAAGGCCCGGCGGATATCGTGGCCAGGCTCCGGGGCGCCCACTCGACCGGCGCCCTGCTGCTGGTCGCCCACTATGACACCATGCCCGCCGCGCCGGGCGGCGCCGATAACGCCTCGGGGGTCGCCACGGTGCTCGAGGTGGTGCGCGCTCTGCAGGCCGGGCCGCCCCTGCGCAACGACCTGATCGTGCTCCTGAGCGATGGCGAGGAAAAGGGGCTGCTGGGCGCCCGCGCTTTTGCCGCGGCGCACCCGGCCATGGCGCAGGTGCGCGTGGCGCTGAACCTCGATACGGCCTCCTACGGCCCCATCATCCTGGTGGCGGCCGGGCTGCAGGAGGGGTGGCTCGTGAGCGAGTTGGGCCGCCTGCAGCCGATGCCCATCACTTCCTCGGCCATCCGCACCATCTACAGCCTGATGCCCTTCGACAATGACCTCTCGGCCCTGAGCGCGCACGGCGTGCCCGGCGCCTGGCTCACCAGCGCCGCTCCCTTTCCCCAGGAGCACACCGCCCAAGATACCCCGTCCGTCGTGCAGCCAGCCAGCCTGCAGGCCATGGGCGATATGGCCCTGACCTGGGCGCGGCGCTTTGGCTCGCTGGACCTGGCCGCCTCGCAACCGCCCGATGGTGGGGTTATCTACTTTTCGCTGCCGGGGCTGTTGTTGTACTATCCCGCAGGGTGGGCTCTGCCCATTGCCGGTGTGACCGCCGCCCTCTATGCGCTGCTCGTGACCTGGGGCGTGCGCCGGCACGGCATCCGTGGGCGGGGCCTGGCGCTCGCCATTCTGGCCCTGCTCGCCGCCCTGATCACGGCCCCCGTCACAGCGCTCTTGCTGTGGCAGGCGCTGCAGGCCGCCTGGCCCGCCCTGCGGCCCCCCCACCTGTTCACGCATTATGCAGGCGACGCGGAGATCCTAATTGCCCTGTGCGCCGTAGCGCTCATCCCCGCCGGCGCCCTGCGTGGCTGGCTGGCGCACCGGGCCCTGGCCGATGAGATGGCCCTTGCAGCCCTGCTGCCTTGGCTCGCGGCGGTCGCTGTGAGCAGCCTCACCCTGCCGGCGATCAGCTATGCCTTTGCCTGGCCGCTCCTGAGCGCTCTCGTGGCCGTGGGGCTGACGTGGCGCCTGCCGCGGGTGTGGCAGCACGCGCTTGCTTTCCTCGGCGCCCTGCCCGCCGTGCTCATCTGGGCGCCTTCGCTGTACCTCCTGTACATGGGAACCGCCCTCACCTTCTTGCCGGCCGTCGCGGCGGGTCTGGCGCTGCTGTGGAGCCTGGCAGCAACACACCGCTGTTGGCCCACATCTTGATGGTGCTCAGCAGGAGGTGAAACATGGCCAAACAATACCCCTTCGGTAGCGATTTTGCCCGCTGGGTTTCCACGCAGTGGCTGGAGGATCATCTGCTGGACGGCAACCTGCAGATCCTCGACTGCCAGCCGGATGTGCATGACTATATCACCGAGCACATTCCGGGGGCCATCTATGTGAGCGAAGGACTCCTGCGTGCTCCCCTGCGCGGCCTGCCAGCCCAGTATATCCCGCCTGAGACGATGCAGGAGATCGTGCGCCACGTGGGGCTGCGATCCGATGTGCCCATCGTCGTCTATACCGGCAGCGGCGCTTTCCGGCACATTGGCGATGGGCTGGAGCAGACCATGATGGCCTACAGCCTGGCCCGGTTCGGTCACGAGCGGGTGCACGTGCTGGATGGTGGCCTGGACAAGTGGAAACAAGAGGGGCGAGCACTGACCAAGGATTATCCCAAGGTGCAGGAATCGGATTTCACTGTGCACCCGCACCCGGAATACTGGGTCACCTACGAAGAGTTCAGGGCGCTCAAGGACCGGGACGATGTGATTGTGCTCGATGCCCGGCCGACGGCCTTTTACGAGGGCCAGGGCCCCTGGAGCAAACCGGGGCACATCCCAGGGGCCATCAGTCTGCCCTGGAAAAGCCTGATGGCCGATGACAACCCGCGCCTCCTCAAGCCCGATGCCGAGATTCAGGCCCTGCTGGATAGCCGCGGCATCATACCAGGGAAGACGATCATTTGCACCTGCGGCACAGGCCGCGAAGCCACCAATGAGATGCTGCTATTCCGCTGCTACAAGGGGTTCCCGCAGGTGCGGATCTACGAGGGCTCGTTCACCGAGTGGTGCGCCTACCCGGAGAACCCGACGGTAACCGGCCCGAACCCGCGGGAGGCGGTCGCGGAAGCGGCCCCGGGCGCGCGCATGGGCGGATGAATATGTTACTTGAGCGCATTGAATCGGAGGGCCTCGCCCACTACTCGTACCTCATCGGCAACGAGGGCGAGGCCATTGTAATCGACCCGCGCCGTGACTGCGATATTTATGTCGACATGGCGCAGCGGCGGGACTATCGCATCACCCACATCCTCGAGACACACCGCAACGAGGACTATGTCATTGGCTCCCTGGAGCTGGCCGCGCGCACAGGCGCCGAGGTCTGGCATGCCGACAGGGACTGGCCCTACCAGTATGGCCGGCCCGTGCAAGATCAGCAGACCTGGCACCTGGGGCGACTTGTACTGGAGGCCATCCATGCCCCCGGCCATACGCCGGGCATGATGGCCTATCTGCTCCACGACTATGGCGGCGCGCCCTGGGTACTCTTCTCCGGTGATGCGCTCTTTGCCGGCAGTGTGGGGCGAGTGGACCTCCTGGGCAAGGGGCAGACGGAGGAAATGGCCAGCCTGCTGTATCACAGCCTCTTTCACAAACTCCTGCCGCTCGGCGACGGCGTGATCCTCTGCCCCGCCCATGGGGCCGGCTCGGCCTGCGGCGCCGCGATTGCCCAACGGCCCTGGACCACCATCGGGCTGGAAAAGGCCCTGAACCCGCTGCTGCAGATCAGAGATCGCCTCGATTTCATCGCCCACGCCGCCCAGGACCTGGAGCGGCCACCCTACTTCCAGCGTATGGAGGCGGTGAATGTGCAGGGCCCACCCATCATCGGCCCCCTCCCGGCGGCGGAGCCCCTCTCCCCCGCCGCCTTTGCCGCCCAGATCGAAGCGGGGGCGCTGGTGTTGGATACGCGCATGGATTTGGGCTTTAACGCTGCCCACGTGCCCGGGGCGCTATCCATCTGGCTGGGAGGGCTACCCAGCTTTGCCGGCTGGTTCCTACCCTATGATCGTCCGCTCCTCCTCGTGACCGAGGAGGCCGACCCGACCCCGGCCATGCGCGATCTGCTGCGCATGGATTATGTACAGATCGCAGGTCACCTGGCTGGAGGTATGCTTGCCTGGCACATGGCAGGGCGGGAAAGTGACAGCGTTGCCATGGTCACCGTACAAGAGCTCTGCCGCCGGCTCGATGCCGGGGAGGCGCCCTGGCTGCTGGATGTGCGCAGCCCCGAGGAATTGGAGCGCCAAGGGCGCATCCCGGGCGCTCACTCTATCCACATCACCCAGCTTCCGGCACACCTGGTCGAGGTGCCACGCGAGCAGCCCGTCTATATCTTTTGTGGCTCCGGGCTGCGTTCCACCATCGCTGCCAGCCTGTTGCAACGCGAGGGGTGGGATAACGTGACGGTCGTCCTGGGCGGTTTTGCCGGCTGGCAATCGTGCACCCACCCCATCGAGGGTGCCCAAGCCCCCGTGGAATCCCTGGAGGCAACGCCCAATATGCTATAGCACAAGTATAGGTCACTTGCAGGTCCCCAACCCGGAGGGTATAATGGCTGGCAGCATTTGCCGCAAGGAGGCGTGCATGCCCGAGAAGAGTGAGCTGCTGCGGGAGCTTTGCCAGCGGCGCGAGGCGCTCCTGCGCTCGGTGGAAGGGCTTAGCGAGGGCCAATTCACGGCCCCGGGCGCCATCGGCGAAACGTGGAGCGCCCAGGATGCTCTCGCTCACATCACAGCCTGGGAACGCGAGTTTGTCGAGACGGTCCGCGCTTTTGTAGAGCGCCGGCCGCCCCATCGCATAGAGGGCCTGAGCGACCTCTCCGAGACCGATCGCTGGAACGAGCGTTCCGTCAGCCAGCGGCGGAACTGGCCGGCGCATGAGGTCCTCATCGAGCTGGGCATCGTGCACAACGAGTTCCTCGCCCTCCTTTCCGACCTGACGGAGGAACAGCTTGGGGAGCGCATCGAGCTTCCGTGGGGTGAATCGGGCCGGGTGCAACAACTCTTCACCCTCATCGCCGAGCACGATGATGAGCACACCCTGGCGCTGCAGGCGTGGCACCAAGCCCTGCCTATTTGAAAGTCCCCCGGCAGCGCAGCCAAGGCCAAACACCTGGAGGCCCTGTCAATGATGCCCCATACCATTGACCCCGTGCGTGTGATGGCACTGCGGGATATTCGCGCCCATCGCCGCGCAGATCTGCGCGTGCAGAGCGAGGAGCAAGCACTGGCCTTTATCAACGAAATCGGGTTCTGCTTCCTCTTTGGCGCGCACGGTTTCGCCATGCCGACGCTTTGGGAGGCAATCTGCGGTAATGCGCGCGATGTGCCGCAACACCACGATGACGCCGACCTGGGGCGCGCCTGGGACTGGAAGGATACCCTGCCCACGCGCAAAGCCTGCTTCTACGGCAAGCTCTGGCGCAAGACGGCCACCCTGCTCTCCCTGGAACTGCTGCCTCACGTGTACGCGCTCTCGCCCAACTATGGCACTGTGGAGGACTATCTCGAGGAATACCAGGACGGGCGAATGACCGTGGAGGCCAAATGGGTCTACGAGGCGCTGCTGCAGAATGGGCCGCAATCAACCAACCGCCTGCGCCGCCTGGCCGGGCTGGATGGCAAGGCCAACGCAGGCCGCTTCGACCGCGCCATCGCCGAGTTGCAGGCTGGCCTCAAGATCGTCAAGGTCGGCATCTCAGACGCCAACGCGTGGGGCTATTGCTACGTGTATGACGTGCTGCTGCGCCAATACCCCAATCTGCCTGAGCAAGCGCGCGGCATCCATTCCACCACTGCTGAGGATACTCTCTATCTCCGCTACTTGCAGAGCACAGTCTGCGTTAGCGCCGCCGAGATCGAGCGCCTTTTCGGCTGGGAGCCCTGGCGTATGGAGCGCCTCACGGCCCGCCTGACCGCGCGGGGCGCCATCGAGACGGGCCTGACCTGGCCCGGCCGCAAAGGCCCCTACGTCACACGGACCGAGGATCTGCCTCTGATCGCCAGCCCGTAACCTGTCTGACCACAGTGATCTACTCCACCCAACCGTGACGACGCATAGCCGCACGCACAGCCTCACCATGCGCAGCCTCAACGGTCCCCAGCTCTTTGGCCAGGAGTTCCTTCAGCCTGAGATCGCGCACTTCGGGCAAGTTGGTGACTTGGTCCCAAACAATACCAATATCTTGTCGCAACACCGCAATGATATAGGCAAGGCCCACCAGTTGTTGCTTCCGGTCCTCGGCGCCGCCCTGGGTGCTCTCAAACGTAGACCAGAGCCGCTCCACCAACCCCAACACTTCCTCCGCAAAATCCATACGCCCCGCTTCGTCCAGCATCCAGCCTTCTCCTTCCACCACCGCCGCCGGCCCGCACCTCGTACAGGCGTGAGGCCGCTAAGTCTCTGCGCCGCGCACAATGCTCCCCACCACCATCCCCCCAAGCACCGCCACGTCCTCAATCGGTAGATAGTGCCGCGTTGCCGCATCAAAGAGCACACTCGCCCGAGCCGGGAATTCGTCGTCGCAGGTGTACAGAACAAGAGCTACACGCACCCGTGGCAACACCTGGAACATGAAAGAGGCGTCACCAAAGGTCAGGCGTTCGCCCCCTCGGGCCACACAGGTCTCCACGAAAGCCGATAGCCGTTGCCCGAACGCCCGCTCCAGAGGCGCGCACGCCCGCTTGTAAAAGGCAGAATCGTAGACGCGCCCATCCGCCAATTCCCGAAAGGCTACCCAGCGTTCGCCCATGGGCGTGCCGTCAGCGGCGATCAGGTAGTGCAGCACTAAGAGTTGCACCACCGTAGGGGGCTCTCCACCGGCCGCCCAGAGCACCTCCCCGGCCGGCCATCGCACCTCCACGCTCCGCCCCCAATAGGCCAGCTCCAGCCCCACTCCGCCCGGCAGCACGGTTGCCCCACTACGCAACGCCACGGCATAGGGCGACACATGCTCCAGGGCCGCACGGGCGCGCACCAACGCAACCTGGTAGGGATTTCCTGCCTGTGCCATCTGCTCGCCTCGAATACGGTTTGGCGTGCAGTTAAGCTATCGCTCAACCGCAGCGTGACGCCCACCCCGCTGGGGGTGGGCCGAGGTGGGGGCAAAAGGCGCACAACAAGACCCCGGCGCCCGCATTCGCCCCCAGGATGCACCTGGCCCCCACAGGCTTGACACTCCATAAAGGGCGTGGTAGAGTCAATTATCCTAGTCACCCACGAAGGAGACCGACGGGAGATGCAACGAGAAGAGCGGGCGGCCGCAGCCCAAAGCCCCGAGCCCCAGCCAAGCGAAGAGCCCGCGCGCGAAGACCTCCTGTTGATGCGCCTGGCGCCAGGGGAGCGCTTCTTCAAGTTCTACATCCTGTCGCAGGCCAGTAAAACCCCGGGGGCGCGCGTGGAGCATCGCATTATCACCAAGGAGCATGCCGACGGCACTCTGGAAATGGTCTCCTACAATGCCTGGTATGTCGATGGCCACTCTGAGAAGCGCGATGTGATCCGGGTCCCGTCGCTCACCAGGGAGGTTCTGGATCGCCTGGTGGAACGGGTCGCCGCTTCGAACCAGGGCCCCGGCGCCAGCTTCCGCGAGATCGATCTCAGCCAGTGCGCCACAGTGACCGACCAACTCGCTCAACTCGCCAAACTCGGCCTCAACCACTAGGGTTGCGGCGCCGCCGCTTCGCCCACCTGCGAACGCAGGAACGACTCCATGAACGGGTCGAGCCGGCCATCGAGCACGGCGGCCGTGTTGCCCGTCTCATAGCCCGTGCGCAGGTCCTTCACCATCTGATAGGGGTGCAGCACATACGAGCGGATCTGGTTGCCCCACCCGGCAGCCACATGTTCGCCCTTGAGCCGGGCCCGCTCTTCCTCCTGCTTGCTCAACTCCAGTTCGTACAGGCGAGCGCGCAGCACGCGCATGGCCGTCTCACGGTTCTGCAGTTGTGAGCGTTCATTCTGGCAGGCGACCACGATGCCCGTAGGCAGATGTGTGATGCGGATAGCAGTGCTGTTTTTCTGCACGTTCTGTCCGCCATGGCCTGCCGCCCGGTAGACGTCAATACGCAAATCGTCTGGGTTGATCTGGATATCGATATCCTCGCCGATATCCGGGATCACTTCCACCAGGACGAATGATGTGTGCCGCCGGTGCGCCGCATCAAAAGGCGAAAGCCGCACCAGCCGGTGCACGCCGCGCTCCGAGCGCAGGTACCCATACGCATAACGGCCGCGCACCTGGATGGTCGTGCTCTTGATGCCAGCTTCCTCACCCTCCGAGAGTTCGAGCACCTCCGTCTTGAAACCCCGTTCTTCGGCCCAGCGCAGGTACATGCGCATCAGCATCTGCGCCCAATCCTGCGATTCGGTGCCTCCTGCCCCCGCGTGAATCGAGAGCAGAGCATCTCGCTCATCGTGCTGCCCGGCAAAGAGCAACTGGAATTCGTGCTTTTCCAGATCATCCTCAATGGCCTGCACTTCCGCGGCCAATGATTCCGCCAGCGCAGGGTCCTCTTCCGCGGTCAACAGGTCCGCCAGCTCACGCGCCTCATAAACCCGCGCCAAGAGCCCCTCCCAGCGGGAGATATCGTCCTTGAGCTGGGCCAGCTCTTGCATGACTTTTTGCGCCGCGTCCGGCTGGTCCCAGAACGCAGGCGCCGATGATTCCTCTTCGAGCTTGGCAGCCCTTTGCTTCAGTCCTGCAACGTCAAAGACGCACCATGATCTGGTTGATGCGCCGCTCCAAGCCTTCGAGAGTGCCGATGAGTTCTTCCATCGCTGCTATTATTCCTTTCCTCGCTTATATCCACTATCACGTAAAGCGTCAAACGTGAAACGTAATCGCTGCTGCCTTGTGCAATCCAGTTTCCAAAAGCAGGTTGATCCATCACACCTTACGCTTTACGCTTTACGTTTTACGTTTTACGCTTTACGCTTTACGTTTTACGCTTTACGTTTTACGTTTTACTCGTTATCCTCGAACAGCCCTGCCACAAACGCCTCGGGATCGAACTCGGCCCAATCCTCGACCCTTTCGCCCGTGCCCACAAAATAGATGGGCAGCTTGAGCTCTTGAGCGATGCTAAAGACGATGCCCCCCTTGGCCGAGCTGTCGAGCTTGGCCAGGATCACCCCGGTCACATTGACGGCGTCGCAAAAGGCTCGCGCCTGGGAAAGGGCATTCTGCCCGGTCGTAGCATCGATGACCAGAAGTGTCTCATGGGGCGCCCGGTGCACCTGCTTCGCGACCACTCCGCGCACCTTTTGCAGTTCTGCCATCAGATTGTGTTTCGTATGCAAGCGCCCCGCTGTATCGATAATCACCGTCTCAGCGGCGCGCGCCTGGGCCGCCTGGACCGTATCAAACGCGACCGCCCCCGGGTCCGAGCCCTGCTGGTGGCCGATCACATCCACGCCCACGCGCTCGCCCCAAATACGAAGCTGGTCGATGGCCGCGGCACGGAACGTGTCGGCCGCCCCCAGCAACACACGCTCGCCCCTATCTTTGTGGTATTTGGCCAGTTTGGCGATGCTCGTCGTTTTGCCAGAGCCGTTCACGCCCACGATTAATATAACGGAAAGCTTCTGGTCTCCCGACAGATAAGGCCGCTGGTTCTCGGTCAGGATGCGCAGCAACTCTTGCTTGAGCAGCACTTCCACGTCGGAGGTCTTGCGCATGGCCCTGGCCTCGGCCCGCTGGCGCACATTGCCCACCACATCGAGCGTAACCTCCACGCCCACGTCGGCCAGGATCAGCGACTCCTCAAGCCCTTCCCAAAAGGCCTCGTCGACATCGCCATGCCCGAACAGGCTGGTGGCCAGGCGTCCGAAAAATGTTCGCCTGGTTTTCGTCAGGCTTTCCTGAATGCTTTTTGCCTTGCCAAACAGCACTTTATCTTGTTCCCTTCAGTTAGTTCTGCAATCCCTCATTATACCACAGGCCATCGAGGCGTCCAACCCTTTTTGGCTGCATGGCTGCACAATAAACGGGGTGTGGGGTACCAGGTATGAGCGCGCCCATACCTGGTACCCCACACCCCACTCAGGCTCTAGCGCCAGCGGTTCCGCACTCCCCTCACCCAAAGGGTTGCCGCGCCCAGGATCAGCAGCAGGCCGCCTGAGCCCAGGGCGCCCTCGCGCCACGGGTAGCCCCACAGTTGCTCACGCAGCGCCTGCAGGGTCCCTGGCTCGCTGGGGAGGGCCGCCGGCTCCACAGGAGCAGGTGCCGCTTGCAGGGTCTGCGCACCAGCCTCGGCTGTCGGCTCCACGGTCGGCGCCAGAGCCTCAGGCTTGACGGGCGCAGCCGGCGAGGGCGGCGCGAGGCTAGGTTCTGCACGGGCGACCTCAGCCGGCGGCGGGGCAACGGTGGCAGTCGGCTCGGGGAGCGGGGGTGTTGTCGTTTGCGCCAGCTCTGCAGCCTCCTGGCTGGGGGTGATCGTCTCTGTTGCCGTGATGGGCATGGCCGGGGTCACCGTCACAGGGCCAGTAACGGTCGCCGTCGCTGTAATGGGCACGCTCGCGATCTGTGCCGCGGGGCCCTCAGGCTGCGCCGGCGTGCCCTCCGTACCCGGCAGGGTCGGCATCTCAGTGCCGCCCCCCTTGCCCAGCGGAGCAGCGGTCATGCGGGCGATCTCGTCAGCCGAGGGCTGCCCTGCCGCTGGCTCCTTCGGCAGAGGAGCTGCGGTCGCAGCGGGCGCAGAGCTCGCAGCAGCCGTATCAGCAGGGGCGGCCGCAATGCCCATCTCTCCCTCCGACGTGGGCGCAGCAGCGGGCATTTCGGTCACCTCATCCTGGGCCGTAGAAGCAGCCCCCGCCCCCAGGGCCTGATCGTTGGCGACCCCGCCTGTCGCCGGGGCAGTGGCGCCCGCCATCGTGGCAGTACTGGGGGCCTGGGGCTCGGCCTCGCGCCCCGCCATCATCGTCGCCGCTGCCGGCAAGGGCGCGTTGAAAGCCGGCGGCAGGCTCAGGGCATTCCCTGCCAACGCAATCACCAAAAGCACCGTAGCCAGCACGGTCGCCGCACGCATACCGTTATAGACCCAGGAGCGCATCCACAGGGGCGTACGCGACGGCTGCACGTTCAGCGGGATCGCAAAGGAGCGCGGCGCCTGGACAGCCGGAAGGTGGCGCACCAACTCCACCGTGCGCTGCAGCGCGCGCAGGTCGTCACGGCAGGCCTGGCAAACCTCCAGATGGCGCCGCACCTGCCTCTGCTCGCGGGCCGTCAACTGCCCATCCAGATAGGCTGATAGATTGTCTTGGCAAAAGCGGTGGGCCTTTGCGCGTCCCAATAGACCGAACATACCGTTCTCCGTCAGTCAGATCCCTGCCCGAAGCCCTGTCTCACCACTTAGACGGCCTTGGCCGCCCGTTTGTTCCCTGCTCACCAGATAATCCCGCAAGCGAGCCCGCGCCCTGCTCAGGCGCGACTTGACCGTACCCAAAGATGCATCAGTAGCCGCCGCAATCTCCTCATAACTCAAGCCCTGCACATCGGAGAGTACCAGCACTATGCGCTGATCGAAAGGCAGCCTGGCAATGGCAGCTTCGATGGCGTGCGCCAGTTCTGCATTCAGCAGGGCCTCTTCGGGACTCTCGTTGCGATCAGTCAGTGAGGGGGAATAATCGGGGTCCTCGACCAAGTCCTCCAGAGATGTCTGGGGGCGGCGCTTTTGCCGCCGGAGCTGGTCATAGCAGGCGTTGGTCACAATACGGAGCAGCCAGGCTTTGAATGAGCCGCCACGAAATACGGACAGGGCGCGATAGGCCGCCAGGAAGGCATCCTGCGTCGCATCCGCAGCCGCCTCAGGCTGCCCAAGCACCCGATAGGCCACGTTATAGGCCATGTCCTGGTAGACACGGACGAGCAAGTTGAAGGCATGTTGATTCCCTGCGCGAGCAGACGCAATCAGGGCCTGTTCATCCATGGATACCAGCCTTCGCGGAAAAGAGGGCCCTAAACCCGACAGAATCGGCGAACTGGGCCGCTTGACGAATTAGCCTCGTTTGCCTATACTTTTAGCGGTCGCTGGTGCAGGCCGAAGTGGCGGAACGGTATACGCGGCGGTCTCAAAAACCGTTGGAGGTTGACTCCTTGTGGGTTCGAATCCCACCTTCGGCATAAAAGCCACACTTCTGATTATAGTAGCATGACGGATTCTGACAAACCGCTCGTCGCCTTTGCCCGCGAAGGCCAGGAGCAGGGCTAGCCCGTACCGGGGGGTAGCCCTGCTTGTTTGCCCGACGCCGACGTTCTTGTCAGCCCGGATACATTCTTAGGAGGAAACCATGCCGCTCGTCAGCAGCAAGCCAATTCTCGAAGAGGCGATGCGATCGCACTTTGCCGTTGGGGCCTTTAACGCCAACAATATGGAGCAGGTGCAGGCCATCGTCGAGACCGCGCAGGAAGAGCGCGCTCCAGTGATTCTGCAAGTCAGCCAGGGCGCCATCCGCTACGCCGGTATGGATTTTGCCGCCGGCTTGGTCAAGATCGCTGCCAGCTTGGTGGATGTCCCCGTCGTCTTGCACCTCGATCACGGCACCGACTTTGACCAAAACGTGCTCTGCCTGCGGGCCGGCTTTACTTCGCTGATGTATGACGGCTCAGCCAGGCCATTCGAAGAGAACGTGGCTGTTACGCGGCGCGTGGCCGATATCGCCCATATCGTGGGCATCCCCGTCGAGGCCGAGCTGGGCAAGGTGCTCAAGATCCAGGACAAGGTGACCCCCGAGCAGGTCCTGGCAGCCATGACTGACCCGGCTCAAGCGAAGGAATTCGTCGAGCGCACCACCTGTGACTCCCTCGCTGTAGCCTGCGGTTCGATCCATGGCATGGTCTCGCGCGAGGCCGGTCTCGACATCCAGCGAGTCGCAGCCGTCCACGAGGCGACCCATATTCCCCTCGTGCTGCACGGCTCCTCGGGCGTCCAGCATGAGGCCGTGGTAGAGGCCATCAAGGCCGGCATCTGCAAGGTCAACGTCGCCACCAACCTCAATGTGGCGCTCATCGAGGGCATCCGCAAGGCTTCAGCGGCGCATCCGGATGAGACCGACCCGCGCAAGATCATTGGCGTCGGCCGGGATGAGGTCAAGGAAGTCGTGCGCGAGAAGATCCGCCTCTTCGGCAGCGCGGGCACCATCGACAGCACGGGCGGCTTCCGCTCTGCCAAGAAGAGCTTCCGCAGCGCCGAGTTGGGTGAAGTTGAGTAATCCGTAATCCGCTATGCCGGCCGGCTTTACGGTCGGGGAATTGCCGGCCCGGGTTGCCGGCAGGAGGTTCTCATGACTAGAGTTGGCGTCCTGACTGGGGGCGGTGACGTTCCCGGCCTTAACGCAGCTATCCGTGCGGTCACGCGTCGTAGCCTGGAACACGGCTTCGACGTCTATGGCATCCGTAACGGTTGGGAAGGGCTCGTTGAGGGGCAGGTAGAGCCCCTGAATCTGAAGAGCGTGTCGGGCATCCTGCACGTCGGCGGCACCATGCTCGGCTCTTCGCGCACCAACCCCTTCAAGCGGCCCGATGACCTGAAGAAGGTGCTCGATAACATCCGTGAGCTGGGGCTCGATGCCATCGTCGCCATCGGTGGCGAGGATACGATGGGCGTGGCCGAGCGGCTGAACCGCGAGCACGGTGTGCCTGCGGTTGGCGTTCCCAAGACGATGGACAATGACGTCTGGGGCACCGATTATTGCATCGGCTTTGATACGGCTACCACGACGGTGAGCGAGGCCCTTGACCGGCTGCACACCACCGCTCATTCCCATCATCGCGCCCTCGTGGTTGAGGTGATGGGACGGCATGCAGGTTGGGTGGCCGTGGTCGGCGGCCTGGCCGGGGGCGCTGATTTCATCATCATCCCCGAAGTGCCCAGCAGCATCAGCAAGGTGTGTGATCACATGCGCCGCCGCTATGCCATGGGCAAGCGCTTTAGCATCATCGTGGTCGCCGAAGGCGCACAGATCACCGACCTCAACGTGAACGAGGACCTCGGTGAGACGGATGCCTTCGGCCATGTGCGCCTCGATCGCCGCGGCCTGGCCGAAACCATCGCCAAGCAGATCGAGAAGCAGACCGGCTTTGAGACCCGCTCGGTGGTGCTCGGGCACCTGCAGCGCGGCGGCTCGCCCACGGTCTTTGACCGCGTGCTCGCTACCCGCCTGGGCGTCCGTGCAGCCGATATGGTCAAGGAAGGCAAATTCGGCTTCATGCCGGCCCTCCAGGGCAACAAGATCGTGGACTTTCCTCTGACCGAGGCCATGTCCAAGATGAAGACGGTCGATCCGGCCCTCTACGAGTTGGCCGAGATCTTCTACTAGACCGATCCGGCAGGACCAGGTCAAACCCGGCGTCAGTTGGGCGAATGCCTTGGCGTTCGAGTGAGGTCTGGCACTTGCTTCCAATAGGAAAAAGCGAGGTGGAGCATAATCGCCCCACCTCGCTTTTTCATTACCCAGGGTGTCGATTTCGCCTGCACAAAAGGTCCTGAGCGCTGACAGGACTGCCGTGACAGTCCTGAGCCACTCAGGCGGAGCCTCGTTCTCCCAGATAACCGCCGGGGCCTCAGTTCGCCGGATCGAGCACCAGGCGCGCCTGCTGCGCCTTGAGGACTGCGTCTCGGCTATAGAGCAGGGGATGAGCCTGCCCCTGCCGCCAGGCATTGATGGTATCGCCATAGTGCCCACTCAGCGGATTGCCCGACTGCCCCGTAGCCGTGGTCGCCAGGCTCTGGCCGCTGGCTGAGAGATCGATCACCATGCGATAGGCCGAGGCAGTGCCTACGGCCAAGCGCTCGCTGTAATCCGGCAGGGTCGCATTCACGGACGAGGCCGAGCCGCCGTCTCGCATGGCCCCCCGGTTCAGCCAGATCGTGAACGGCCACTGCACACCCAGCGCGTGGCGGAACCAGATGTTATGCACCCGACCCCAGTTCCACTCATAGGGCAGGTCGCCGTAGCGGCGGCCCAACCAGTCGAGCGCATCGGCAAAGGCGCTGTGAAAGATGTCATCGCGCGTCTCTTGCTGGGGCGTGCGCGTATCGTCGAACCAGGGGTTGGCAGGTTGGGTGGCCATGCCCTCCAACACCTTGCGCGCATCGGGGTTAATGTTCAGATATTCCTGCACCAGGTCCGGCCCCAACTCATCATCCAGAGTATGGTGCGCCAGGCGCCAGTAAAAGGTCTCAAAGATGCCGGCCCCGGCACTGTCGGCGTCATAGTGCAGATTCCAGTCGCGCAGATAGGGCATCGAACGCTCCTGAATCCAACCCTGGGGCGCCAAAGTGAGCAGATGTGACAGCAGCGGCTGCACCGGTCCCAGATCGTCGTTCAGGACGGCTTCGCCCTGCGCAGCCGTCAATTTGGGCTGCGCCTGCAGCAACTGGCTGATGCGGTCCGCCCGAAAGGATGTCTCCGTATCGGGCGAGGTCGGTTCCGGCAATCCCGACACGGCCAGGGCATTGCCGGCGGCCACGATCCGCCCGTCCTGAGGATTGTGCGCCTGGGGTAAGGCATCGGGCGAGACAAACCCCGCCCACTCATAGGCGCCGGTCCAGCCCGGCACGGGCACGCTGCCGTCGCCCTGGCTGCGCACCGGTATCGTCCCGGCGACGGCATAGCCGATATTGCCGTCTATGTCGGCATACACCAGCGTACGCGCGGGCACCGTCCATGCGCGGGCCACAGCCTGGAAATCGTCCCAGTTGCTCGCCCGGTCGAGCGCCAGCACGCAACGGGTATAGGCCGTCGGCTGCCCGGCGCCGGCCCAGCGCACGGCCACCTGCTCGCCCTGGCTCGAGGGCGCGCTGAGCAAGGGCCCGTGCCGGGTGACGTGCACCGTCAGGTCCACCGGCTGGCCCTGCCCCCGCACCCGGATCTGCTGCGGGTAGGCCTGAGCCTGCTCCCAGCGCCCGTCGTATTCAGCCTGCAGCGGGCTCGCGGCAAAGTACGCTTTGCCTAGTTGCATGCGCACCCGCTCCACGTAGAGGTCCGTTGTGTCGCCAGCGGTCTCGGTGCTGCCGAAGGCGATCGTGCGGTTGCGCCCGCTGAGCACACCGGGGATGCCCGGCAGCGTGCCCCCGATCACATCATAGCGGCCGCCGACCAGGTGTATCTCGTACCACGCCCCCGGCATCTGTACCGGCGCCGCCATGTCGGCGGCGAGGATCGGCCGGTTGCCCGCCGTGCCGGCGGAGGCCACCGTCCAGGCGCTGCCCCCTGCCGGCATGGTGTCGCCCCAGGCCCAATCTTGCCCTACCCCATCTACCAACAGCGCCTGGGCCAACGCGGCGCCGTTGCCCAGGTCGCCGGGCAGGCTCAGGCTCAAGCCCCCAGCCGGCTCCAGCTCTGCCGCGCGCTCGGGGCCGACCGCGTGCACCAGCCGGGCGCGCAGCAGCTCCTGCTGCCAGTCGCCGCTCTCCCGCCAGGCCACCAGGCGCGCCCAGGCGACGCTATCCAGCGGCTGCCAGGGGGCCGGCGTATAGTGGAGGAGGGAAAACTCGACGGGCAGCTGCCTCCCCGCCATGGAGAGATAGGCATTCACCCCGCGCGCATAGGCCTCCAGAGCCGTCCGCGTATCGGCATCGAGCAGGTCCCACTCCGTTTGAGCGTCGCGCGCGAACCCGAGCGTGCGCGCCAGCTCGTCGCTCTTGAGCGCCGGCTCGCCCAGCACCTCAGCCAGCGTCCCCTGGGCGGCCCGGCGGCTCAGCTCCATCTGCCAGAAGCGATCCTGCGCCTCCACATAGCCCTGGGCGAAGAAAAGGTCCTCCTCATCCTGCGCGTAGATGTGCGGCACGCCCCAGCGGTCGCGGATCACCTCCACGGACCCCTTGAGGCCCGAAACCCGCAGCTGCCCGTCGGTCACCGGCAGCCCGGGCCGGAAATAGAGGTAGACCGACCCTACCCCCCCAGCCAAAGCCAACACAGCCAAGATCACAACAGCAAGAACGATCCTCTTGCCCCAACGCATCGGCATGACGCCGCGTCCTCCATCGCTGTAAATGGCGTACAGATTAGCACAGGCAGGGAGTTGCGTCAAAGCCTTAATGGTGGGGCGCAGCTCAGTGCACTGCTAACGAATGGGCTCGCTGATCCGCCTTTTTTGGGAAATTGTGGCGGGAAAATAGGCCAGGTGGCCTATTGACAGGGGGCAAAATGCGCAGGATAATGGAAACCAGCAGCACATTATTGACCCCATCCGCCCTTTGCTACACGCTGAAGCTTCAC
>Ga0078972_1001264_pt1 | contig 70033 bp, 54 predicted proteins | sample YelNatPaOPGAMG01_FD_67568 | JGI IMG/M metagenome (GOLD analysis project Ga0078972, IMG submission 67568) | Hot spring thermophilic microbial communities from Obsidian Pool, Yellowstone National Park, USA - OP-RAMG-01 (SPADES assembly) (version 2) | ecosystem: Environmental > Aquatic > Thermal... | reverse complement strand
GAATTTGCAGACGCAACTTATATTGAACCAATCACACCAGAATTTGTAACAAAGATAATAGAACGTGAAAAACCCGACGCCATATTGCCAACGATGGGTGGGCAAACCGCTTTAAATGTAGCAGTAACCCTTGCAGAAGCTGGAACTCTCGAAAAATACGGAATCGAGCTTATTGGTGCAAAATTTGAAGCAATTAAGAAAGCCGAGGATCGCGAACTGTTCCGCAACGCAATGAACAGAATAGGACTGCAAACACCAAAAGGCGAGTTTGTACACTCTATGGAAGAAGCCCTAGCTGTTGCGAAAAGCATAGGCTTCCCTCTCATAATACGGCCATCATTTACTTTGGGCGGAACGGGCGGCGGAATCGCATACAACCTTGAAGAATTCCGAGAAAAGGTACAACACGGGCTCATAAACAGCCCAATAAATCAAGTCCTAATTGAAGAATCGGTAATTGGATGGAAAGAATATGAACTTGAGGTAATGCGCGACCTTAAGGATAACGTGGTAATCATTTGCTCTATAGAAAATTTCGACCCGATGGGAATCCATACAGGGGACTCAATAACAGTAGCACCCGCCCAAACCCTTACAGACAAAGAATATCAAACAATGCGAGACGCAGCAATTAAGGTTATAAGAGAAATTGGCGTGGAAACCGGAGGTTCTAACATCCAGTTTGCTGTCAACCCAAAGACTGGAAGAATGCTTGTTATTGAAATGAATCCTAGAGTATCACGCTCGTCTGCACTTGCTTCAAAAGCAACAGGTTTTCCAATTGCAAAAATAGCAACTAAATTGGCAATAGGATACACATTAGATGAAATACCAAACGATATTACGAAAGTTACCCCTGCTTCATTTGAACCTACAATTGATTACTGCGTTGTAAAAATCCCACGATGGGACTTTGAAAAGTTTAGAATGGTTGACGATACCCTTGGCGTACAGATGAAATCAATAGGTGAAGTAATGGCTATTGGGAGAAACTTTAAAGAATCTCTACAAAAAGCACTGAGATCGCTGGAACAAGGGAGACATGGTTTAGGTGCAGACGGAAAAGATTCGATTAACATCAGGACTCTCTCAGAAGCAGAAAAACAAAGCTGGAAACATAAAATACTTGAGAAAATAAGAACACCGCGTCCAGAAAATATATTTTACCTTAAATATGCTCTTCAATTAGGAATAACCATAGAGGAATTGAATGAAGCTACAGGAATTGACCCATGGTTTTTGCACAACATAAAAGAAATCGTGGATTTGGAAGAAAAATTATATAAAGCCAAAGAGATAAGCCTCTACACTAAGGATACCCAATTGAAAGATCAATTAGCATACATAATCCCAGAGCTTATGCGTAAAGCCAAAGAATATGGCTTTTCAGACAGGCAGTTAGCTCAAATTTGGAATGTAAAAGAAGAGGTTGTACGTGCTAGACGCAAAGAAATGGATATAAAACCCGTTTATAAAACTGTTGATACTTGTGCAGCAGAATTTGCCGCCTCCACACCATATCATTATTCAACATATGAAAAAGAAAATGAATCTATTAAAAGTGACAAGAAGAAGGTAATAATTCTTGGAGGTGGACCAAACAGAATTGGGCAAGGAATTGAGTTCGACTATTGTTGTGTACATGGTATAATGGCTTTGCGTGAAGAAGGATTTGAAGCTATAATGGTAAACTGCAATCCCGAAACTGTATCTACAGACTATGATATCGCAGACAAACTTTACTTTGAACCACTAACTTTGGAAGATGTACTTAACATCTGTGAACATGAAGAACCTTACGGAATCATTGTCAGTTTTGGAGGACAAACCCCATTAAAAATTGCTAAAGCACTAGAAGATAATGGCTTTAGAATTTTGGGGACATCCCCAGAAGGAATAGACCTTGCAGAGGACAGAGAAAGATTTGGCGCTCTCTTAAGAAGACTCAATATAAATCATCCAAAGTATGGGACTGCATATACAATAAATAATGCTCTTCTTGTCGCAGAACAAATAGGATTTCCAGTACTTGTAAGGCCATCTTACGTGTTAGGCGGCAGAGCTATGGAAATTTGCTACAGTAAAGACGCATTAAAAGAATACATGAAAAAAGCAGTAGATGCTTCACCAGACCATCCTATACTCATAGATAGATTTCTTGAAGATGCTTTTGAATATGATGTAGATTGTGTATCAGACGGAAAAGATGTGGTAATCGGTGGAGTTATGCAACACATCGAAGAAGCTGGTATACACTCGGGAGACAGTGCTTGTGTATTGCCTCCTCATCGAATGTCCGATAAGCTCCTTGAAGAAATGATCGAAATTACAAAAAACTTAGCAAAAGCACTTAAAGTTATCGGCTTAATGAACGTACAGTTTGCAATGAAAGACAATGTAATATATGTTTTAGAAGTTAACCCACGAGCTTCGAGAACGGTGCCCTTCGTAAGTAAAGCAACTGGGATTCCCTTAGCTAAATTGGCTGCAAAGGTAATGATAGGAAGAACTCTTGAAGAACTTGGCTACAAATATTTCGATTTCAAAAAGCTAAATCATGTAGCTGTTAAAGAAGCCGTATTTCCATTTGCAAAATTTCCACAAACACCTGTCTTTTTGGGGCCAGAGATGAGATCGACAGGGGAAGTTATGGGAATATCAAGTTCATTCGGCATTTCTTATTATAAATCTCAAATTTCAGCTAATAACAAACTACCTACCTCAGGCACGGTATTCATTAGTGTTAACAATCGCGACAAAAACGATACCATAATCAAAATTGCAAAGCAATTCATAGATCTGGGATTTTCCATTGTAGCCACACATGGAACAGCTAGCTTTCTGAATTCTCACGGAATTCCATGTGAAAAAGTTTACAAAGTCAATGAAGGAAGGCCAAACTCTGTTGACCTGATTAAAAACGGAAAAATACAACTAATTATAAATACACCAATGGGTGAAACATCGCGGCAAGATGAGTTTGCCATAGGTTGGACAGCAATTGAACACAGTGTAGCATTTATAACAACTCTCTCAGCTGCTGAAAGTGCATTAGAAGCCATTGAACGCCTGAAACAGGCGGAATTAGATGTAAAAAGCATTCAAGAATATCTTGCTTATAAATCAAAGAAGGCAATTATTAATACAGCATAAATTATGAGCGATTTAGATAATTTAGAAGGTAAACCTCGTTGCCATTGTGGTGTTTTTGGAGTTTACGGGCATCCTGAAGCTTCCACTCTATGTTATTATGGACTTCATGCACTTCAACATCGCGGACAAGAGGCTGCTGGTATTGTTTCCAGGAAATGGGACAAGCATAAAAAAAGATGGGTTTTCAATACATATAAAGGAACAGGACTTGTATCAGATATTTTTAATGATATAAAAATACTCCAAGGGCTATCAGGAGGCAATGCTGCTATAGGACACAACCGTTATTCCACAACAGGAGCTTCTGAAAACAAAAGTAACATTCAACCGCTGGTAATAAATTACAAAGACGGAAACCTTGCAATTTGTCACAATGGTAATTTAACAAACTACAAAGCTCTTAGAGCAAAATTACAGGAAGATGGCACAATATTTCAGACAACATCTGATACAGAAATTATACTGCATTTAGCTGCAAGAAGTAAAAAAGAAAATCAGATAATGTGCATTAAAGAAGCTTTAGAAACCATTGAAGGGGCATTTTCTATTCTAATGTTAACTGACACAAGTTTAATTGCAGCCAGAGATCCACACGGTTTCAGGCCTCTTGCATTAGGTAAGTTAGATAATTCTTACGTTATAGCATCCGAAACTTGCGCATTTGATATAATTGGCGCTGAATACATCCGTGATGTAGAGCCTGGTGAAATCATAGTAATAGACGACGAAACAATTAATCAAGGTAACATCAAGAGCTACTGGTTGTCTCATAATGTTATAAAGCCTCATTTTTGTATTTTTGAATTTATATATTTTTCGCGCCCAGATAGCATAATCTTTGGCACAAACGTAGATCAAGTTCGTCGGAAACTTGGCAAATTGCTTGCACACGAAAATCCAATTGTACCACAATCTAGCGATGATCGTGTCATAGTTATTAGCGTACCCGATTCCAGTAACACCTCAGCATTGGGATATGTTAGGGAAAGCAACAAACAAGGTATAGATGTACGATTAGAACTTGGGCTTATAAGAAGCCATTATGTTGGTCGCACTTTTATACAGCCAGGGCAAGATTTTCGAGAAATAAAAGTTAAAACTAAGTTCAACACTGTAAAGGGCGTTTTAAAAAATAGAAAAGTAATTATCGTCGACGATTCAATAGTACGTGGAACAACATCTAAACGTCTGGTTAAATTAATTAGGGAAACTGGGGCGAAAGAGGTGCATTTTAGGGTTGCATCACCACCAATTAAATTCCCCTGTTTTTATGGAATGGATTTCCCAAGCAAAGAAGAGTTAATAGCCAGTCGGCATAACGGTAATATTGAAGAAATCCGAAAAGAATTAGATGTAGATTCATTATCATATTTATCTATCGAAAATTTGCTTTTAGCTGCCCCAACGGACAAAAACAGATCATATTGCACAGCATGCTTTACGGGTAACTATCCGACCCAAATTGATTTTCACGTAGACAAAAATGATTTTGAATACTCGCAAGTTGTTCGCTAAAACCAGCCAGCCCTTTACACATATCTAAGTAGCACCTGCATCGTTTTTAACTTTGGCAAACTTTTATTAACCTGGAAAAATAAATTTAGAGAATTCATCGATATAAAACTTTCCCATAACAAAACGCGAGAACATTAAAAAGCACGCCCAAAAAACAAAGACATAAATAAGGTTTTGATAATTGGTTCAGGTCCTATAGTAATTGGTCAAGCATGTGAGTTTGATTACTCAGGCACACAAGCTTGTAAAGCTCTAAGATCGCTGGCATACAAAATTGTGCTAGTTAATTCAAATCCAGCTACAATTATGACTGATCCCGGAATGGCTGATGTAACCTATATAGAACCTTTAAACGAGTATGCACTCACAGAAATCATAAAAAAAGAAAGACCAGACGCTTTGCTACCAAATCTTGGTGGACAAACAGGTTTGAACTTATCTTCTGTCCTTGCTAAAAAGGGAATACTAGAGAAATACGGAGTAAAAGTAATTGGTGTTAACGTAGACGCTATAGAAAGAGGTGAAGACAGAACAGCATTTAAAGAAACAATGATGAAACTCGGAATTGAGATGCCAAAAAGCAAAGCTGTTTATTCTGTTGAAGATGCAGAAAAAGTTGCCGAGGAACTTGGATATCCTGTGGTTATTCGCCCTGCATATACACTCGGCGGCACGGGCGGTGGACTCGTATATAACAAAGAAGAACTACAAGTAGTAGCATCCCGCGGTTTATCCGCAAGCCTTGTTCATCAAGTACTCGTCGAAGAATCTGTTCTGGGCTGGGAAGAATTAGAACTTGAGGTAGTGCGAGACTCAAAAAACCAAATGATAACAGTATGTTTTATAGAGAATATCGATGCAATGGGGGTACATACAGGTGACTCTTTCTGCGTCGCCCCAATGCTGACAATAGCTCCTGAATTGCAAAAGAAATTACAAGACTATTCATATAAAATTGTTGAAGCAATAGAAGTAATAGGCGGAACAAATATCCAATTTGCCCATGATCCAAAAACAGGAAGGGTTGTGGTAATCGAAATTAACCCTCGAACATCTCGCTCATCGGCTCTTGCATCAAAAGCAACTGGATTCCCTATAGCATTTGTCTCATCCCTACTTGCAGGTGGGCTAACACTTGATGAAATACCATACTGGAAAGAAGGAACTCTCGATAAATATACACCCTCCGGTGATTATGTAGTGGTAAAATTCGCAAAATGGGCATTCGAAAAATTTGAAGGACTACAGGACAAACTGGGAACACAAATGAAGGCTGTTGGAGAGGTTATGAGTATAGGCAAAACCTACAAAGAGGCTCTCCAAAAAGCAATTCGCTCCTTAGAAATGGGACGCTATGGATTAGGCTTTGCAAAAGACTTCAATAAGAAGTCTTTGAATGAACTAATGTTAATGTTAACCCACCCTTCCAGCGAGCGGCAATTTATTATGTATGAAGCTCTCAGAAAGGGCGCTAGCGTCGAAGCTTTATACGAAAAGACTTTTATAAAGCCATGGTTTATTCAGCAAATGAAAGAGCTTGTTGAGCTCGAGGAAAAAATTCTAAATTACAAGAGCAAGGAATTGCCAGATGAGCTTCTAATACAAGCCAAAAAGGATGGTTTCGCAGACAGGTACCTTGCACAATTGCTTGGCGTTCCCGAGAAAGACTTTCGCAATAGAAGAATTAGTTTGGGCATTAAAGAGGCATACGATGCTGTACCTGTAAGCGGCGTAAAAAATGCAGCATACTACTACTCCACGTATAACGGAACCGATAAAGTACCCGTAAGCAACAAGAAGAAGATTATGGTGCTCGGCGGAGGACCTAACCGAATTGGCCAAGGAATCGAGTTTGATTACTGCTGCGTGCATGCAGCATTTGCAATTCGAGAAGCTGGATATGAATCCATAATGATAAACTGCAACCCGGAAACCGTGTCCACAGACTACGATACATCAGATAAATTATATTTTGAGCCGCTGACGGTTGAAGATGTATTAAGCATATATGAGAAAGAAAAACCTGAAGGTGTAATTGTGCAGTTTGGCGGACAAACTCCATTAAATATAGCATCTCAACTCGCTGAAGCTGGTGTAAAGATTTTAGGTACTACAGTGGATACAATCGACCTTGCGGAGGATAGAGACCGCTTCCGAAAAGTTATGCAAAAACTAGGTATTCCACAACCGGAATCCGGTATGGCAAGCTCCGTTGAAGAAGCATTTGAAATCGCGAACAGAATTGGCTATCCGCTAATGGTGCGTCCTTCTTATGTTTTGGGTGGAAGAGGTATGAAGATTGTTTGGGACGAAGAGATGCTACAACAATATGTAGCTGCAGCTGTTGAAGTTACACCTGAAAGACCCATCTTGATTGACAAGTTTTTGCAAAATGCAATTGAAACCGAAGCCGACGCGATTGCAGATGGTACTGATGCATTTGTGCCTGCTATTATGGAACATATAGAACACGCCGGAGTGCATTCAGGTGACTCCGCCTGCGTCATTCCACCTGTAAGTATCCCGGAAAAGCATCTAAAAACAATACAGGAATACACAAGGCATATTGCCATTGAATTAAAAGTAGTAGGCTTAATGAATATTCAATACGCAATTTATAACGATGAGGTATACATACTTGAAGCAAACCCGCGAGCATCCCGAACCGTTCCACTGGTTTCAAAAGTTTGTGGAATACCAATGGCTAAAATAGCAACACATATAATGCTCGGCAAAAGTTTATCTGATTTTAATCTAAACAGAAAAGAAATTCATCATTTCGGGGTCAAGGAAGCAGTATTCCCCTTCAACATGTTCCCTGAAGTAGACCCAGTTCTTGGACCAGAGATGCGATCAACTGGAGAAGTTCTCGGTCTGGCAGATTCTTTTGGACTCGCATACTATAAGTCGCAGGAAGCTGCGCAAATGTATTTACCATTGGAAGGTAATGTACTAATTACCGTAGCTGACAGGGACAAGGAACAAATTATCGAACCCGCACGACAACTTAAGGAAATGGGATTCAAACTTTTCGCAACTCAAGGCACATTTGAATTCCTGAAAAAACACAGTATTGAATCCCAACTAATCAAGAAGATTCATGAAGGTGGACCAAATATAACTGACGCAATAAAAAACGGTGAAATTCACCTTGTAATTAATACGCCCGCAGGAAAAATCAGCAAAATAGACGATTCCTACATAAGAAAAAGCGCAATTAAGTACAAGATACCTTATATAACCACGACAGCGGCCGCACGGGCTGCAGTAATAGGCATTAAGGCAAGACGTGAACATAATTATACTGTAAGGGCGCTTCAAGAATACCACAAGAGCATCGATTGACAGGTTAGAAATTTATATTTACAAATTTACTGTGTTTTAGTCTAAATTCTGCAAATGGATCATTGCATAGTAAGCACCACCAAGAACTAATCCTATCAGCGGTATTATCAACATGATTGCAATTTGATACCCATTAGAGTCATCTGGTGAGAGACGAATTGCAAAAAAAGAGGGCACACCACCTAAAAAAAACGTAGCAATGTAAGTAACTATCCTGTGCTTACGTTTCAAGCCATGGAAAAAAAATATGCTCGACAATAGTCCATCCAGAAAAGGTATTCGAACCATTTCTCCATTGCTCCACTTATTCCAAAGCCATATCAAATATATTGAAATAACCAAGCATACAAAAAAATACCAGCCCAAAAATAGAATCCAGTATATATCTGTAGGAGTTCTATAATTTTCATGTGTTTGAGCCAAATCGATTCTGTGAATAAAAAGCATACCAATAACCAACGAACCTAGACACGCCATTGTAAGTCTGGAGCGCTCGACTGCATGTCCATGAATTGCTAATTTAAGCTTCCTGTACTTGCTCACAAGATTTGGACATTTATTTTTTTTCTCAAGCACAGCCTCAACAATTCGTAAAGCATAAAGTAAAAAAATTGCACAAGAAACAGAAAATACTAATAAAAATAAAACGTGGTAGGACCTTGCAAAAAATACTATCAAGCATAAAAGAATTGCTACTGCCTGAAATTCTTCCCTATGATACCAACTAAATCTTATCACTGGATACACATCCTCTATACATTCAACTCTTTACCTCCATCAAATATCAATCCACCAAGTTCACCAAGTTTACGCGGATTGAAGTACTTTCCTTCTAATTCTTTCAGTTTTTCAATAGAAACGCTCAACCTCAAAAACGGATAAAGAAATTCTTCATCCTCCATATTACGCTTAATTGCTCTACAAACCAAAAAATAATGATCGAAAAAATTTGAATACCTCTTCAACCACCCTTCATACCTCAAAGACTGCAAAAACTCATAAACTTCACGATTAAATCTAAGAACGAGCATATCATCCTTAAGCTTCTCTTCACTCAAATCTCGAAAATCAACTACAATTGATAAACGTTTGTAATTAGGTTCAATGACGGCTTCGATCACTTTCGCAAATATGGATTGCTCACCATGCGAACCAACATTTTGCCTCCAAATATTGGTTATGTCAACCTTTGTGCCACCAGAAAGAAGTTTCAGTTGTAATTCAATTTCCTTTTCCTTCCTTAGCTCAGCTTCTAATTTAACCTTTGCCAGCTCTATCTCGATTGCCCTGTCAGTTCTTTTTCTACCCTCTCTTATCTTCATTACTTCAATCAAATCAACTCTTCTCTTCTCAGATCTTCTAAACATTAGAGCTTCTTTCAAGAAATCCAACATGTCATCAAGTTCAAATTCAGACCTATTTATTCTTAAGACCGCGAGAAGTACCGCACACGTCAAAGCCGCTAAAGTAAATGTCAATACGTTCTCCGAGGAGTAGACAAACAGGCTTTTCCAACCGGAATAGAAAATAATGCAGACAACAGCGCCTACAGTTACTACCATTATCCAGGCGCAAAAACCGGTTAATACAGATTCAAATGCTGAACTCTGCCTATTTTTCCATAGATACAAGAACCTTCTCAGAATAAACCACATTGAAAACATCAGCAAGTAAGCAATTATAAGCAGGTCCAACACATTTAAATCCCTTTCTTTTAGAAGAAGCTAAATTAAATATAGATCACAACAAGACTCAAGCAGTCTAAAATCGGGTACAATAGCCTCAACGTTTAAAGCTTGCAACAGCTCGTTCTACTGTTTCGTATGTTTTGAATACCTTTACAAGCTGAGTTATTGCAAAAAGACTTTCGACTTTTTCAGTAACATTTGCTAGCCGTAAATCTCCACCCTTGCTTCTTACAGAACTTAAAGAAGCTATTAAAGTACCAAGTCCACTGCTGCTTATCCACCTAACTCCCTTCATATCAATCACTATTTTACTGAAACCGTCCTGTAACAAGCCATAAATCTTCTCTCTAAGATTGTCAGTGTCTGGTTCACCTATCAAATTCCCCTTTAAAGTCAAAACTGCAACCTTATTATCATATATCTTTTCCTTGATGGTCATATTGAGCACCTTTCTTTGATTAATAATTCAGTTTATTTGAATAAAATTTTAAAAATGATACGTTCTTTTTTATGAAATGTCAATTTGAAAAAACAAACGTTTTGCCAAAATCATTCATTAAAGCAAACATATATTAAAAACACTTTATTTGTTTCCGCAATTCAGTAAATAAAATATAATTGATTTTTTAAAGATTTACCTGCAAATTAATATGTTTGCTCTTTCTTATTAATCGTTAACCAATTCAAGGAGCCATAAATATGGACTTTCTCAGGAATATATTCTACAAAGCAAGTAGAAGATCACGCCGCAATTACCTGATTGCGATGATGATTTTTTTCGTAGCTGCCTATGTCTTTTTACCATATGCAGGCTACACACAAACAACTGGCGAATCAGCTAGCCATAGTTTTAAGGCTTTTGCACTTTTTAGCGATCCGCGTTACACAACAATGGAAAGGGTAGCGCTTATTGCCGTACTGAGCATAGCAATTGCAGGCTTACTTTATGCACTTATGCTTGTAAGGCAAGTGCGCAAAGCTGATACAGGAACATCAAAAATGCAGGAGATAGCATCTGCAGTGCGCGAAGGTGCAAATGCTTATCTCGCAGCCCAATTTAGAAAAATAGGCCCCCTTATCGTAATAATTACCCTCGTGCTTTTTTTCACCTACACTGGCGCTGAGAATGCTTTTAGATGGGGTCGTGCCGGTGCATTCTTGCTCGGTTCCATTTTCAGTTGGTTGGTTGGATATAATGGAATGAGACTAGCTACTCAAGGTAACTTGAGAGTTGCAGCTGCCGCTCGTAGAAGCTACGGTGAGGCTTTACAGCTCGGTTATCGCACTGGCACTGTAACTGGTATGCTCACAGACGGTCTTGGTTTGCTTGGCGGAACCACCATCTTCCTGATTTTTGGCGAACAAGCCTACGAAGCACTGCTTGGATTTGGATTTGGCGGAACATTACTGGCTTTGTTCATGCGAGTTGGAGGCGGAATCTATACAAAAGCAGCAGATGTCGGTGCAGATCTTGTCGGCAAATTGGAAAAAAATATTCCAGAAGATGATCCTAGAAACGCTGCAACAATTGCCGACAATGTAGGTGACAATGTTGGTGACTGTGCAGGAATGGCAGCTGATATTTTTGAAAGCTACGAAGTCACCATTGTCGCAGCTATGATACTTGGAATGGCAAGTTTCGGGCATAAAGGTGTTATCTTCCCATTGCTAGTGCGAGGCATTGGTGTGCTTGGCTCTATAATAAGTACCTATACTGTAAGAGCGGGAGCAAAGGATACCTCTGAGACTGCATTAAAAAGCGTACATAGAGGATTCTGGATTGGCTCAATGATAAGCGTATTTGGATTTGTGCTCTTAGGCTTCTACTATCTGCGATTTGATCCTTCATATGTTGCTGGGAACCCAATGTCAGCAGCAGGGTTCCCCGATGGCGATCCAACAAAATTGAGCTGGCTCGCCAACTTTGGTATCCCTGGATTAGATATGAGGCCAGCTATTACCTGCTTAATAGGAATCTTTTTAGCAATAGCATTAAACAAGGTCACAAGCTATTATACTCATACAAGTCATTCACCCGTTCAAAGCCTTGCAAAATCGTGCCAGGCAGGGCACGCTACTAATATAATTCAGGGCTTTGCAGTAGGTTACGAGAGCACTGTTGCAGCAATTGTAGTTATCTCAATTGCAATACTTTTATCGGTATTAACATATGCAGGAACACCTCCACTGTTCATTGCTTACGGTGTAGCAATGACTGGTATAGGCATGCTTACTCTAACTGGAAATACAATATCAATGGACGTCTTCGGACCTGTTGCAGATAATGCGAATGGAATCGGAGAAATGGGTTACGATAAGGACGAAATGGAAAGAGAAAGTCCGGGTAGTTACAAGCGCGCACGTCAAATTCTGGCCGACCTGGATGCCGTTGGCAACACAACAAAGGCAGAAACCAAGGGTATAGCAATTGGATCTGCAGTCATTGCTGCGGTTTCACTGTTTGCAAGTTTCATTGCGGTAATTGCAGTTGGCAGTGAAGATAAAATCAATTTAATGACTATTCAACAATACTTTGCTGAAGCTGGAAAACTCACAGTCGCTGACCCGACCGTCTTTATTGGCTTCTTGATTGGCGGTGCAATTCCTTTCCTATTCAGTAGTATGTTGATTAGAGCAGTTGGCAGGGCAGCATACTTTATAGTCAAGGAGTGCCGAGTTCAATTCCGCGATGAAGAAATATGGAAAGGCACAAAGAAACCAAACTATGGGCGGGTGGTTGATATTTGCACAAGCACAGCTCAACGAGAACTTGTGGGTCCAGGCTTGCTTGCTATAATGGCACCTCTCTTTGTAGGATTCCTGCTTGGACCATATGCATTGGGCGGTTTCCTGGCTGGCATGATACTCGTAGGACAATTACTTGCAGTATTCATGGCTAACGCTGGCGGAGCATGGGATAATGCAAAGAAAACAATTGAGGACGGAATGTATGGCGGCAAAGGCTCAGACGCCCATAAAGCTTCAATAACCGGCGACACGGTCGGCGATCCTCTCAAAGATACAGCAGGACCTGCAATAAATCCGTTAATTAAAGTTATGAATATGGTCAGCCTTTTAGGTTTAGGACTGGTCTTAAGATATAACCTGATCGCCCCCAGGCTGGAAAATCTAGTTTCTGCACGAATCACAGGAGTATTCGTAATAATAATTGCTATAGCAGCTATTGCATGGGCAGTATGGCAGAGCAAACGTGAATCCGGTGATATTACAGAAGCGAATTAGCAATTCTAAAATATTTTCTCTTAAAGCCCAATCTGGATTTTTTCCTGATTGGGCTTTTTTCATTTTTTATTTATATCATTATATAATATGAGTGGTAAAGTAAATCAAAACAATGACCAAAAATTAGAGTACGAACAGCTCCGATTGCTATCGGCATACCTGCAGGAAGCGAGAGAAGAAGAACGCAAAAATGTTGCACGGGAAATACACGATGAACTTGGACAAGCTTTAACAACAATCAAACTTGAACTGTCGCTATTGAACGAAGAAATTGTGTATGATGCAACTGCAGCTTTGCAAAGAGTACAAAAGCTAAAGGATAAGATAGATAACACTATCCAGGTTGTTAAAAAGATAATAACAACATTACGGCCTGGATTGCTTGATGACCTGGGACTGGTTGCAGCAATAGAATGGCAAGCAAGGGAATTCCAAAACCGCACTGGTATAGTATGCGAGGTCGAAAGCAAATCGGATAATATCGATGTCAAGCCAGAAATAGCAATAGCAATATTCCGAATCTTTCAAGAATCACTCACAAATGTTTGGCAACACTCAAGAGCAACTCGGGTTAGCACGAAACTCATTGATTCCGATAACTTCATTGAATTGATAGTATCTGATAATGGACGCGGAATAACAAAAGAGCAAATTAATAACCCTCGTTCATTTGGCATAATTGGAATACGAGAAAGGGCAGAATACTGGAATGGAACAGTTGAAATAGAGGGCATTGCAAATTCGGGCACAACTATCAAGGTAAAAATACCCAGGTAAAGGGGTTAATAACAATGATCAACTTGCTAATTGTAGATGACCACGTAATGTTCCGTGAGGGCATCAAACAAATACTTAATAAGTGTTCAGATATACGCGTTGTAGCAGAAGCAGGTAGCGGGCAGGAAACCATTGAAGAATTAATGAAAGGTAATATTGATGTAATACTACTGGACATATCATTACCTGGAAAGAATGGAACAGTTTTGTTGAACGAAATCAAAAACATCAAAAAGGACGTTGCAGTTCTTATTCTCAGTATGCATCCTGAGGATCAATACGCTGTAAGACTTATAAAAGCAGGTGCATCGGGATACATAACTAAAGAAAGTCCACCTGAACAGTTAATTGTTGCAATTCGAAAGGTAGCATCTGGTAGCCGATATATTAGTTCAAAGCTCGCTGAAGAAATGGCTGTTTCACTTGATTCGTCTTTGCCGAAGCTTCCACATCAATTATTATCAAATAGAGAATATCAAGTAATGCGTCTTTTAGCATCAGGTAAAACAATAAAAGAAATTGCTGAAGAACTCATGATAAGCGAGAAAACAGTCTCTACTTATCGAGCTCGGATTCTAGAAAAGATGAAACTTAGCAATAATGTGGAACTCACGCTTTATGCTGTAGAACATAAGCTCTTGCCATGGTATTTTTCATTACGTGAATACGGGAAAGAACACAAGGAATAAAAACAAATAAAAATCACTATAGCTAAAAAATCATGAGGAAGAAGTGTTTAATCCGTTAATATGCTCTTTCAATAAATTGCCTTGGGGTAAATGTCATTTTTCTCACCACTCATTTTATCGTTTAAATAGATTCTGTCCTACTTATAAAACATCTAATTTACTTATACCCATCCTCTCAATTTACAGGCTTGTGCGACGCGCGCGATTCCTACTATCATTGCTGCTAGTCTCGAATGCACTTTCTTCTCACGCATTGCCTCCTGCACTGTATGATATGCCTTGGTCATTTTCTCATCCAATAATTTATGTACTGTAGGCTCGTCCCAAAAGAAATAACTTTTATCTTGCACCATCTCAAAATATGACACAGTAACACCTCCAGCGCTAGCCAAAATATCAGGTATCACATGTATTCCTTTTTTGTGTAATATTAGGTCTGCATCTGGAGTTGTAGGACCATTTGCAAGTTCACAAATAATCTTCGCCTTAATATTATCTACATTCTGTACATTAATAGCATTTTCCAAGGCTGCTGGATATAATATATCTACGTCAAGTTCTAATACTGAGTCGCGCGGTATATTTTTTGCTCCTGGAAATCCGACAACCGTTCCTTGCTGTAATTTGTATTTGACTAGTTCTTCAGGATTTAATCCATCCGCGCTATAAATTCCACCGCGAGAATCACATACTGCAACCAATTTACTACCACTAAAAAACTCCGAATGCAACAAGGCTATTCTCTGCCCAGCGTTTCCAAAACCTTGAATTGCATATGTACCATTTGGATCAACTCCGTATAATTTACATGCTTCTCTTACTACAATAGCCCCACCTCTTGCTGTTGCATCTCTTCTACCTTCAGTGCCTCCAACTTGCTGCGGTTTATCTGTAAAAACGCCTGGATGATGTGCTTGTAATATAGCTTCATATTCATCCATCATCCAAGCCATAGTTTGTGGATTAGTGTACACATCCGGTGCAGGTACATCTTTGTCCACTCCTATATAATTTGCGATGGCTCTTACATAAGCTCGAGAAAGATTCTGCAATTCACGTTCTGACATTTTTCGAGGATCACAAACAACCCCTCCCTTTCCACCGCCTAAAGGTAAGTCTAGCACCGCCGTTTTCCAAGTCATCCAACCTGCGAGTGCACGTATTGTATCTATTGTTTCATCGGGATGAAATCGTATTCCTCCTTTTGCTGGGCCTCTTGCCGTATTATATTGTATGCGAAATCCATGAAATATCTGCACTTTACCATCATCCATGGTAATAGGAATAGTAAATTTATATTCGCGCTGTGGCCATATAAGCAAATCAGTTGTCGCCTTATCAAGCTTCAAAATTTTGGAGGCTTCTAATATCTGTTTTTGAAGCACAGAAAATGAATTATAGGAATCCATAAGCTATTTCTCCTCTTCACTAAATGAGGTACCTCTTGAAACTTTCATTTCCCCGTTTTTATCCAAAAAAATTCTATACCAGCAGTTCTTGCACATTAATGTACGATCAACGCTTAAAAGGATTTGTTGCCATGGACTCAATTTATGGCCACAATGTGGGCATACTTCGTACATTTTGGTTTTTTCGGGCAAATTACTCATCTGGTTTTAGAATAATTCCTTTGTTTAAATGTGCGTTCACTTTTGTAATTAACGGATCATTAAACCGGTACAATTTAGTATATTTTCCACTCTCTATATGTTTACAATTTAATAACCAGTCCCAATCCAAAATATTGCCGTTTTGATTTTCATTAATGGTAAAGTACGCGATCATAAATGAAGTCAGATTTTGGAAAAAATGAGTTCCTTGAGATGGTGTAACCGTGATATCTTTGAAACCCGTCTCAACAATAACTTTTGCCCCGCAAATCTGTTCCCACACCACCGGAATCCCAAGCCATGGATCTAAGGATCCTAAACGCCCCAAACTTATTAATACATAAGGCCTATTTTCTTTTACAAGTTTGTGGTTAAACAAAGCAATTTCCTGAGCAACTTCTTTACTAGCTGAGCGCTCAAAAACTCTTTGATCTACTGCAACAACATCGTATACATTATTAATTATTCCATGTCCTAAAACTTGATTACTTTGACATAATATTTTTGAGCTATCGATTGATTCAAAAGTTAATTCTTCCTTCTCCCTGTAAATAACAAACGGCCTAAGTTGCAAAAGTGCAAAGTCCATTTTCTTTTCTTCAGATACATCGAGTGTAACTGCGAACTCAATTTCTACCGGTGTCCCCATTCCCCATACACCCATATCAAGCATTAATTCTATTACCTCTGCTAAAGGTATAAGATTATTCTGCAGTAATGGTGCAAAAGTAACCAACCTAATTCCTTTACGAGATATCCCGGAATAGATAGCATTATTTTCCGGTATATAGGTCGAGCCAATGTATTTTAAAACACCATCTTTTTCCGCAACTTCTAAATCGTATTTCTTTACTCTCAAATCATGAGTTGTATCTCCAAACTCTGAGCTAGCATTAAGTACTAATGAGAAAAATTCTCTTTGTGAAGAATTAATGGATTCATTAACTGAATAAAACTGTAAAATATCTTTTGGATATTTAGGACAAAACCTCACTGTGTTTCCGCCTTCTACCACCCATTTGCCTAGGCCTAAAGCGATCGAAGCTATACCATCAGTTGATTTCTGAGGATAAACAGGATAAAAATTGAATGATCTTGCTACACCTGATATATCAGGGTAGTATCTGTTTTCATGCTTTTTCCCAACAAGACTTTGAATAATTACAGCCATTTTTTCATCTTCGCAATGATAACCAGCTTGACGAATATATTCTTTAGCATTCTGATAAAATGTCGAAGCATATACTCGTTTTATACTATTTAACAATTCATTCAATCTTACCAATGGATTAGGGTGAACATTAGGAACCATATAAGTCTCATACACGCCTGCAAATGGATGATATTGTGAGTCCTCAAGCAAGCTTGACGACCGCACAGCTAATGGAGTTCGCATAATCTCGAGAAAGGCGGTTAGTTCACCCAAAGTGTTAGAAGGGAATTTACTTGCTTTCACAAAACGCCTTGTAATTTCACGGTCGTCATCGCAATTGAGGGCAAAATCTAATAGATTGTTTTCAGCTAGGAAATTATCGAACACTTCAGTTCCAAGTACAACTGCAGGTGGGACAAAAATGCCTACATTGGGGTACCTATTTTTAACATTATAATCCCGAATCAACATATCCACAAATCCGAGCCCACGAGCTTTACCCCCTAATGAACCTCTGCTAATACGGGCAAAATTTATTTCCGTACCAAATGTATCCCTTGAAAACCGCGGAACAAATCCCCGTTGGCATAAATTCCGATAATGATGGATAGACTTGATCAAGTCTTGTCTGAGGTCATCTACCGTTGGGAAATCGGAAACCTTTTGTGGCCTAATTTTGTCGGCAAGCCAGAATTCGGTACGCGCCTTAAGCCATTTGGAAAAATGATTTCGATCCGAGTGATATCTAACGCTTTCTTCTGGAACAACCTTGAGCATTTCTTCAAGGGTCTTCATATCACTTGCTCTACCTATCTCCGTACCATCCGGCATACGGAAAACAAAATCTCCAAAGCCAAAATGATAAACCATGAATTGCTGTAGTTCTTGCAATAGTATTGGAGAATCTTTTAGTACAAAAGATACATCAAAATTATTGGCTAACTTTTGATTCTCCTGCACATTTGATAATAACAAAATGGGAATATCAGGTATTTCATTTCTAATGAGTCTAATCAAATCAAATCCTGCATTTGGATTTGTTATTCCATCTTTTGGAAACTCAATATCCGATATAACGCCAAGCAAGTTCTTCTTATAATTATTATAAAACGATATGGCTTCTTCATAATTATTGCATAATATCACTTTCGGACTCGTACGCATCCTTAGAAATTTATGTCCTAAATCAATACCTTCCGAGGTTAGCCTGTGAGACTGTTTTAAAATCTCCGTATATATTATAGGTAATATCGAAGAATAGTATTTTATATTATCTTCTACAAAAAGAATCGATTGTGCTCCAACTATTTCCGTATCGTGCTCTATATTCAACTTATCTTCTATTAGCTTGATTATTGCAATTATTATACGAAAATCACCCTGCCATATAAACATTCTTTCAAAAACGGACGCATCATTTGTCAAAATGAAGTGGTTTAGCTCTCGGGTATCGTGCATTAATAAAACTATTGGTATGTTAGGAACTAATTGTTTAACCCGTCTTGCAAAATCAATCGCCTCCATATCGTCTATATGTAGAGTGGTGAGAATAAGATCAAACCTACCCTCTTTAAAAAGCATTAAAGCTTCTTTACCGCTTGATACGCATGTAAGTTCAGGAGAATAACCTAAGTTAATACCCTCATGTTCGCTTCGGTTTATTTCGTAAAGCCTACCATCCTCTTCGAAAAGAAATAGATCGTAAAGACTTGATACAAGAAGGACATTTATGATACGTTTACGGGGCGGGCCTTGTATCCCATAGAATAGGCTACCGTAACCACGCTCTAAAGTTACCGAGCGGCTTTGACTAACAACCTCACTTTTTTTATCCATTGCCCGTATCCAACCTTTTTCTCAATGGCTCTTACTCTAATTTAACGAATATCTGATATTAAGAGCAAGAGCCACTGAGAGAGGTCGATACCTAAAAAGGCCTATACAACACCTTGATCCATCATTGCATCTGCAACCTTCAGGAATCCACCAATATTTGCTCCATTTACGTAATTTCCGGGCGTGCCAAACCTTTCCGCCATCTCCACACAAGTTTTATGAATACCTTTCATAATCTGGTACAGCCTTTTATCTACTTCTTCACGTGTCCATGGCAAACGCATACTGTTTTGAGCCATTTCTAAACCTGACGTGGCTACACCCCCTGCATTTGCAGCCTTACCTGGAGCATAAAGTATTTTTGCGTCTAGGAAAATTTTTACACCTTCCAACGTAGTTGGCATATTAGCGCCTTCGGCTACAACATAAACGCCATTTCTTAGAAGATTTTGTGCATCCTTAGCATTAATTTCGTTCTGCGTCGCGCTCGGAAATGCACAATCGGCTTTGTGATTCCACAATGGATTATAATCAAGTTTAGGATCAACTGGAGTATAAACAGCATTCTTATACTTCTGAGCATACTCAGCTATCCTGCCACGACGAACATTCTTTAATTCCATAACAAACGCAAGTTTCTTTTCATCAATACCTTCTTCATCGTAAATATATCCATTCGAGTCCGAAAGCGTTAGCACCTTTCCACCAAGTTGCAAGATTTTCTCCACAGTATACTGAGCCACATTTCCACTTCCAGAAACCAAACACTTCTTTCCTTCCATTGTCTGTCCTCTTGTTGCAAGCATTTCACAAGCAAAATAAACCGCACCATAACCTGTAGCTTCCGGGCGAATCAACGACCCACCCCAATTCAAACCTTTACCAGTCAAAACTCCAGTAAATTCATTTTTCAATTTCTTATATTGCCCAAATAGATATCCAATTTCCCGTCCTCCAACACCTATATCACCTGCAGGAACATCTGTATCCGGTCCAATGTGCCGAAATAGTTCATTCATAAACGACTGACAGAATCGCATTACATTCACATCACTCTTACCTTTTGGATCGAAATCAGAGCCACCCTTTGCTCCACCCATCGGCAAACCAGTCAGGCTATTCTTGAATACCTGCTCGAAAGCAAGAAATTTTAGAATACTAAGATTGACTGATGGATGAAAACGTAACCCACCTTTGTATGGCCCAATAGCACTGTTCATCTGAATACGATAACCACGATTTATATGTATTTCCCCACGCTCGTCCACCCAGGGCACTCTAAACATGACAACCCTCTCAGGTTCAATAATCCTCTCCAATATTTTCGCATTCCTGTATTCTGGGTGACGATCAAGAACAAGAACCAGAGATTCCACAACTTCCTGCACAGCTTGATGAAACTCAGGTTCGTTTGGATTCTTGGCTTTAACTTCTGCCATTAAATCCTTAACATAGTCTGACATAATAACCCTCCATTATTGTTAAACCAATTTTGCTTAATTAAACTTATTAATTATAAACCGTTTTAAGTTAACGTGAAAGTCAAGATTTTCTATTTTTTTTGTAGGATATATCCTACACGCAAAAGTGCGTTTATTAGCTAAACTTGACAACGCCTAGTAATTATTGTATATTTCTTAATAAAATTCATTAATCCCGAGACTGACAAAAGAAAGTGATAATTTGACATATACCTCTTATCGAGAAAGGCTGAGGGAACAGGCCCTGTGAAGCCTTAGCAACCGGTTCCGTGAAAGACCGGAATGCTGGTGCTAAATCCTGCCCCAGAAAGGGGAAAGATAAGAGAAGAAGCTTAAAGCCTCTTCTGGTTATCAATTCCCGAGAGGCTTTTTTATTATAGTTCCTTAATTAATGCAACAGAATATTTGACAAAACAAGGACAGAATAATGTTTAAAAAACCCGAATACAAATTTGAGACTTTACAGGTGCATGCAGGTCAGAAAATAGATACTACATGTAGATCTAGAGCTGTTCCTATTTACCAGACAACCTCATATCTATTCGAAAGCACAGAACAAGCTGCAAGGCTTTTTAATGTTGAGGAACTTGGATATACCTATAGCCGTATTTCCAATCCCACTCTGACTGTGTTCGAAGAAAGGATGGCAGCGCTCGAAAATGGAATTGCTGCACTTGCAACAGCATCGGGTCATTCAGCACAGTTTATAGCGCTGACCACCATAATGCAACAGGGCGATAACCTGGTATCGTCAAGCAGATTATACGGTGGAACATACAACCAGTTTAAAGTAACCTTCAAAAGACTCGGGATTGACGTCCGATTTGTGGATAGTAATAATCCTGAAGAGTTTGAGAAACAAATTGACAACAAAACTAAAGCAATATACGCAGAAACTATTGGTAACCCACGTCTTGACGTTCCAGATATAAGCGCACTTGCAAATATAGCGCACAGAAATGGTATCCCATTAATTATAGATAACACTTTCGGTATGGGCGGATACATATGTCGTCCAATAGAACACGGAGCCGATATAGTTGTTCATTCGGCAACTAAATGGATTTGCGGGCATGGAACATCTATTGGCGGTGTCATAATAGATTCCGGTAAATTTCCATGGGATAATGGCAAGTTTCCGATGTTCACCGAACCAAGCCCGGGTTACCACGGATTAATCTTCTGGGAGAAATTTGGCACTAAGAGTCAATATGGCAACATTGCTTTTACTATAAGGGCGAGACTCGAACAGTTGAGGGATATTGGTGCAACTATGTCCCCATTCAATGCCTTTCTTTTTTTGCAAGGGCTGGAAACCCTGTCTCTAAGAGCTGAACGCCATTGCCAGAATTCGCTGACACTGGCACAATGGCTGAAGCAATCACCCTATGTAAGCTGGGTTTTATACCCCGGTCTCGAAAACCATCCGTCCCATGCAAACGCAAAGAAATACTTACGAGAAGGAATGTATGGCGGAGTTGTTGTATTTGGAATCAAGGGCGAGAAAAAAGCAGGTGAAAGGTTTATTAACCATCTTAAACTCGCGAGTCATCTGGCAAATGTTGGAGATGCGAAAACACTTGTTATTCACCCTGCTTCTACTACACATCAGCAATTGACCGAAAGCGAGCAAGTGTCTGCGGGAGTCACTCCAGACATGATTCGTGTTTCAGTAGGAATTGAACATATAGATGATATAATTACGGACTTTGAACAAGCATTTAAGGCATTAACTTAGATAATATAGAACGAAAACACTGGTGAATTTACGATTTAGATTACGTCCGATCAGTTCAATGGAGATTTAAAATGAGTGTCGTATTACCAAACAAATACAAACACAGAAACCTTCTGGAACAACGTGGAGTTTTATGCATATCAGAAGAAGAAGCATTAAGGGCAGATATAAGACCATTAAGAATAGGTATACTTAATATAATGCCCAAAGGCGAGCTTTACGAACCACTCATACTTTATCCAATCAGCAGAACTATTATCCAGGTTGAACCTGTGTGGCTACGCTTGCGTTCTCATACCTATAAAAGTACCGATCAGGAGCATTTAGAAATTTATTATGAGTTTTTTGATGAAGCCATTAGAGAGCGAAAATTAGATGGACTCATCCTGACAGGCGCACCAGTCGAAGAAATGGAATTTAAAGATGTATGGTACTGGAACGAAATCACTGAAATACTATCATATGCTCGTAAGAATATAACATCCACACTTGGTATATGCTGGGGTGGACTTGCTTTGGCGAAAATTCTAGGTATTGAAAAAGAAATGTTCTCACACAAGCTATTTGGAGTATTTGAGACTTACAATATTGACCGCAGTCATCCAATTACCGGAGACTTAGACGATATATTCTGGTGTGTCCAAAGCAGACACTCTGGAATAAAAGATGAATTACTGGAGCAAGCAAAGAAAGAGGGATTAGTCAACTTGCTTGCACATTCGGAATATGGTGGCTATACAATCTTCGAAAGCTCTGATAGAAGATTCCTGATGCATCTTGGCCACCCGGAATATGAACCACAGAGATTGATCGAAGAATATGAAAGGGATATGAAATTAGGCAGAAAAGATGTATTTCCACCTGTGAACCTGGACCTAAAAAAGCCTGTTAATCGCTGGCGAAGTCACGGACTTGAATTTTTCGCTCAATGGGTGAGATTTATTTACGAACCTATAAGATGGGGCGGATAATTAGCCGATTCAGCTTAATGCCGAAATTGAGTAGTATCAACAACATTCATTATAGTGTTTATTATTGTTCGAAATACTTGCGAGCCAGTCATTCGATCAAACAAACCTAGAGATTTGTCTCCTGTATAGCCATTGTCCCAAATAAGGGGGACCAAACCATTCCTTATCATAGAGGCAGTTACGTATTCAATATAATAACGACGGAATTCGGCATGCTCTGCATTCAAAAAATCGTTCCCTAGATTTAAACGCGCAATAGCCCCATACTCACCTACAATTACTGCATAGCCGCTATCGATAAATTTTTTTTCATTTTTTGAAATTGTCTGTCAACATAGGACTCATCATCCCATTTCTCTGTCTTTGCAGGGTCAAATGCTTTTCTACCCCACTGGGTAATGGAACTATTCTCATTTAACGTAAAATTATAGGGATCGTAATAATGTACTTCAACCATCAATTTATATGGCACAATATCCTGTGGCATTACAAAAAAATTACATGTATAATCTATGTTAGTATTAAAGCCCTGTACTATTAAGTGCCGATATACATTACGGCCTCCAGTCGATCTTACCGTAGTAACAAATGTCTGGTTATAACTATTCTGCACTGTATAATATTCTTCTGATGGAGTTCCATAATCACCTTCTACCATAACTTCATTTGTGCCAGCGAAGATCAAGTGGTCATCATAATTTCTGAAGTGAATAGCAATCTGCTTCCAGATTGCGGCAAGCCGATTATTTACGTATTCTTGTTTTTCGTAGGTTGGTTGCATCCAGCCACCATCCCAATGAATATTTATGATAGCGTACATACTATCTTCCAATACATAATTTATAACATCTTCTACCTGCTTCATTAATGAAGGCTCTATCTTAAAATTCGAAAAATCCATTCCATTACTCCATGCCACAGGTATTCGAACGGTTCTAAATCCTGCTGCTCTAACCGAATCAATAAGTACTCGTGTAATAGGAGAATTCCCCCACGCTGTCTCCCCACCAATTGCATCCAGGGAATTACCGACATTCCAGCCCGGGACCATTTCCTTCGATAATTGAAGCGAGGTCAATTCACGCATTCCAGTTTTATCAGGCGGAACACTATCCGGTTGAAAATTGATGCGTCCACTAAAAAGAGTGAATGTGTTCGATTGACCCTTAAATTCTTTTCCGTAAGTTGCTTCCAATAGGAAAATAAATAATAGAACAAACGAGAAAAATTTCACATAATCTCCATTATTTAGATTTCAAATTAAAAATTTATGCAATTCTCTTTGAAAAATAACGATCTTTTTACAGAATCTCTATAAAAAATGCTAAATGAACTTCTCCTGCCATTAACTAGAAACTTATTCTACTACAGTTAATTGCTTCAGCATGGAATTTTTAAACGTGCAAAGCTTTTTGCCTCCAATAATTGAAAAAATAGAAGTTATTTTGTAATATGGTTTGAATCCGAAAGGTAACTAATATGTCAACACCACGCGAACGTATCGCTATTGTTTCATACATCGAGATGCGAAAAATCATCGGTATGTTAGGAATATCATTTCCCATTATCTTGATATTAGGAGGACTTGTACAGGATAATCCTATTGTTCAGCACTCCATAAGTGCATACTACTATACAAATATGCGCGATTTCTTCGTTGGAATTCTTAGTGTCGTTGGTTTATTTCTTCTTTCATATAAAGGTTACGAAAAAATTGACGACATTATTACAAATTTGAGCGGAATTTGTGCAATAGGAATGATCCTTTTTCCTACCTCGTTACATACCGGCACAATCACTAAAGTAGGCATTCTCATGGTAAACGACAATGTATCAGAGTTTGTGCACTTAATTTTTGGGGCGTGTTTTTTTATACTTCTCTCATTCAATTCAATTTTTCTCTTTACAAAACGAGCACATATAACTGGAATAATGAGTAGAGAGAAAAAACATCGTAACATTATTTACAGAACCTGCGGTATTGTAATGCTGTCTTCCGTTGTTTTTATATTTATTTACAAAACCTATTTTTGTAACACTTTCCTGGATAAATACTATCCCATACTCATCTCTGAGTCAATTGCCCTGCTCGCATTTGGAATTTCATGGATTATTAAAGGAGAGACTTTTTTCCGAGATAAAAAGACACAAGTACAATAACAACGGTTACCACCAGCATTTTTCATTAATTCGATAGAACCAAAAACACAATATAGATAATGTAAGATATCAACATTATAATTCCTTCTCGCCTTTCTATTACTCTCTTTTTACCAATAAACATCACTGTAAATAGGAGAACGCTCGCATACATCGCTACAATAATGTCAAAATTAGATTTATTATTGAAAGGCAATGGCTTTATTATGGCGCTGATTCCCAATATCCAGAATACATTTATAATATTCGACCCCACTACATTACCTATAGCTATGTCTGATTGCTTTTTATAAGCAGCGACTGCTGACGTCGCCAGCTCCGGTAAAGACGTCCCTATTGCAACTATTGTTAATCCAATAAACGATTGACTTACACCCAAATATTCCGCAATACTAACCGCACCATCAACAATCCATTTGCCTCCAATAGACAATCCTATTATGCCCAAAATTATAAATATTACTGACTTCGAATAACTAAATACTTTTATTTGCTGCTCTTCAATTGCAATGTCACCCGGCTTTCTTGTAATGCTGAAAACATAGTATAGAAAAACAACCAAAAATAATAAAAGCACTACTCCATCAAGTCTGGATATAGCTGAAATGCCATCGCTTTCGAACAACGTATCATTTGCCATTAACCCCAGTATTATAATCGCCAGAAGACTCAACGGAATCTCTTTCAACACCGTATTCCTTTTTGCTGTTATTGGATTTATAATAGCTGAAATCCCGAGTATCAATAAAATATTGGCAATATTGCTCCCCAGAATATTACCTATAGCAATTTCACTGTTTCCTTCAATACTAGCCACTATATTAACAACAAACTCTGGAGCAGAAGTACCAAATGCAACAATTGTTAAACCAATGACAATTGTCGAAACATTAAGTCTTCTTGCTATTGACGCAGATCCGTCAACTAAAAGGCCAGCACCTTTTATTAGCAGCGCAAATCCAATTACAAACATTATGAATGTTAGCATAAATTTTCTTTCTCAATCTGAAATATTGGGTTACCAGGAACTAAAAACTTCTTTTGTAGGGAACTTTCAAAGGATGCATGTCTTTCCTACCATCAAAAAATACTGCTACCCACTCAGCTAGTCTTCTGCCTAACCTTCTACAAGCTTCTATTTCTCTACTTTCTTCTGGAACACCTGCTTGAGTCACACCATAATGGGCAGTGAACCTTTCACCCGTATAGTCGGGGAGCCCAAAAACCAAAAAGCCATAATTTATTAGCACTGTTAAAATAGACAGGCATGTTAATTCTGCTCCTCCGCCCCATCCGCCTTGCGAGCTAAATGCACAGCCTATTCTGCCATCGAGTTTTTGCCAACCGGGTATCAGTTCTTCCAAAAATTTTTTCATTTCCGCCGAAATCGTACCAAGATAAGTCGGCGAACCAATCGCCAATCCGTTGCACCATATAATATCATCATATACAGCTTCGGATATCGATTTCAGACGTAATTCTGTTCCTTCCACTAGCTTTGCACCCTCTGCCACAAACTCAGCCATTTTCTTCGTATTCCCTGAACTGCTATAATATAAAACCAACACTTTTCCCATATTATTTTCCCTTCCTCTCCATATCGTAATTCTTTATTTTTTCCAGCACTCTGGATTCAGCGTTATTATATAACTCCTGAATAAAATCATCATAAAAATTAAATGTCCTTTCCTCAAAGCTCATTTTATCTATTCTATCAAAAAGCAACTTCTTTGCAGTTTCTATATCCTTACCATAAATATGATAAGAATCTGCATGCCAGTTCATTCGCCCTAATCCAACTTTCCTTCCGGTTCTTTTTGCTATCTCATCCGCAATCAGGATCTTGTTAAACTGTATAAAACCGAACATATTCATAAAACTCGCTGCCCATGCATCGTTGCTTCTGAAACGCACATTGCAATTAAGCCACCAGTCTCCGCTATCGTCTTCCACGATTCTGTACCATAATGACTGCAAACAAGGGGGATCAAAACAATTCAAATCGAGATTCGGCATCCAGGTTATCATCTGTGCTTGCCTTGTATAAGGCTGCTTGCATAGTTTATTAACCACAGCTTCAATTTGATTGATTGCAAAGCCTCCACACTGTTTTGATTCACCATTAACCAATTCTCTCCATACCCCATAGTTTGCAAGTCTCCCATGGTAGGTATATTCCCAACGAGTATCATTGGGATCATTTATGTTCTTAACCCAGTGATCTTTGTATCCAAGTAACTCCATTACATATTCTTTTAAGTCTTCGATCCCTCCAGGAAAAGCTTTATGTATCATAGGATCATTTAAAGGCTCGAGGATGATTATATCCATTGTTGAATCTATGCTTAACGGATCACCTGGCTTGTCATATTGAGTTTTAAATCTTGTACCTTTTAAATAAAGTTCTAAAAGAGCCTTCTCGTAAGCTTCAGCCAATGTTTGCCCGGTTACATTTAAGCATGGTATATTTTTTTGCATAGTTAATCACCTCAATTGTCTCCATTAAGTTAGAAAAATAAATGTTAATCTTCATTTAAGTTAGTATAACTTACGAAAATTACTTCTATTATAACAGAAATTTTCCCTTAATTTAATAAATCTTCTTTCAAATAATAAATTCGTTTCAACATTTGTTAATATCATCACATTCCGATAGCTTACAACTCATACTCTACAAGCAAAATAGCTTGTTTCGAAAGATTAGCCACTGCCAGTATCCTTTTTCTAGAGCTTGATTAAATGAATTTAAAAGCATAAATTAAACAAGCATTCATATGAACAGCACAACGCTATCTAAATCATTGAAAGTTTCGGTAATTGTTGTAATCTTAGTCTGGTTACTGGAAATTGCACGACTGTACTTTTTCCCAAACTTTGCTAAAGAGCTATATAAATCCATCCCGAACTTCCTGCTAACAGCTCTATTGATAGGCTTTCTTTATATATTGATAGTAATAGGTCTTCTCCGTTACTCCAAAGAATCGTTTAAGGATATTGGCTTCAGCAGAGAAAATATTGGTAAACAAGTTAAAAATGGATTACTATTTGGATTAGGAATTTTTATCGCCAGTACTTTTATTATTAATCCAATTATTGAACTTGTTATACCAAAAGAAGTTGCAGGAGGTGTTGATATTAGTGCACTCTTTTCCGATTTTCTAACATTACTGCTACTAATTTTCTTATCAATTATTAAAGGCGGCTTGTCTGAGGAATTATGGAGAATATTCTATTTAATACGATTTGAAAAGTGCTGGGGGAAAACTGGACTGATCATTTCCATTTTTATTGGTTCGATAATGTTTGGCTTTGGCCATTTCTATCAAGGTCTTAGCGGCGTAATTTCTACGACTGTCATTGGCGTTTTGTATACACTGGTTTACTTAAGAAAACGACTGGCACTGGAGGTTATCATAACTCACGCTACTTTCGACGTTATTGCTGTTCTATTTGGATTTACAATTTATAAACTCTCCTAAAGCTGATCACCATTAAAAGCAGTACTGTTTTTTCGGCTAAATCCATCCTTGATTTGAGGATTGAGTGCAACAAAGAAGAGCCAGACCACTTCAAGCATTGCTATTTTTTCTGAGAGATTATTTTCTTATTTTATTTTAAACGATTATAAAATTATTATTCAAAAAAAGATTAAGAATGAACCAGTTATCAAGTTTATCTACAAACGATTTTCTTGAAGCACTGACTCCACAAAAAATACGCATAGGAATAATACTGCAAGCAGGAATGGGATTAGGTGCGCTCTTTTTTTTCCTTATAGATGTTTTTATTTATTTTCTCCAACTATCGAGTCCAGCTAATGTAGAGCTCCTTTATGTATGCAATCTTTTGACATTGATGGTCTTTTTTGCGTTTGCCATATTCGTTGCTAGTGCGCAATTTATATATCGCTTCTTATTTTTTTCGCCAAAAAGATTAGAATCAGCTCTTAACAATGAGCTACGTGATAGATACGGCAGATTAATTACTGCAACTCCTGCAGAAAAAGTTATTGCTCACATTCGCGGTGCTATGCTTATAAGGAATGCACTCTTCGAAATGCCCACATTTTTTGGATTAGCTGTACTTTTTACAGCAGCAAGTAATGGACTGCTAACATTACATCCCTGGCTATGGATCAACAGCTTACCTTTTGTAATATTCATTATACTATTAATACGTACCTTCCCGACAAAAGATAGATTACTGGACATTTTTGAAAACTATATCAAAGGAGTTAGATAATACTAACTATCCTTCAACACAAAATCTAAATTCTTCTGACAACGATAGTTAAAAACATATATGTACTTAATATGCCATCAACCACATTAACATTCGCCACTTAATGTGTTTATTTTTATCCAATCTTATACGTTTTATATTTTCAAAAGTATCCGAAAGATATAAGTGTTTCCAAAAGTGACATCTGATTTACATGCCTAAGTAAAATTTACTGCTACAGGTCTGTAATAGAATTCAAAGTCAAAAATCTAGAGAATTTACAGGAGAAAAATCATGTAAGAAACTTTTTTCAATGAATAACGTTTTAAATAATAAGTAGTCCATTTGGATTAAAAGTTTTTAGGTTTGCTTTTTATTTCTAAATTTTTCAAAGAAATAATTATATAAAAAACTAGTGATTATAAATCGAGGGAAATTTATGAAACCAATATATAATAGCTTATATACTTTTTTCATAGCTATCTCTTTAATATCCAGTTTTACCTTTTCACAGCAAAGACCTCAATTCGGGGGTAGTGTCATTACCGGTACAGTAATCGACTCAGTTACAAAGGCACCCATTGAGTACGCAAATATTCTGCTATTCTCAGCAGAAAGCAATAAAATGGTCACAGGTATAGCCACTGGCAAAGACGGTAAATTTGAATTAACAGGAATTAGACCGGGTAGCTATTATGCAGAGATTCAATTTCTCGGTTTTAAAAAGAAAAGGATTAGTAACATACAAATTAGTCCAAATAGTTTGCAGAAAAATTTAGGAACTATTGCCCTTGTACCGACAGAAATAAAAGTTGGAGATGTTTACGTTGAAGGTGAACGCGCCCCTATGTCCTATCAGATCGATAAAAAGGTTGTCGATGTAAGTCAGATGCAAACAGCAATTTCAGGAAGTGCAGTAGACGTTTTGCAAAATGTTCCCTCCGTTACCGTCGATGCCGAGGGAAATGTTAGTTTAAGAGGCAGTTCAGACTTCACAGTACTTATTGACGGCAGGCCATCCATACTCGATCCACAGGATGCTCTACAACAAATACCTGCTACCTCAATAAAAACAATCGAGATTATTACAAATCCTTCCGCAAAATATGATCCCGAAGGCACCTCGGGAATCATTAATGTAATACTGAAGAAGACTGAAAACGCCGGTTTAACTGGAGTACTCAATATCAATGCGGGTCTGAATGATAAGTACGGCGGAGATTTTCTATTTGAGTATAAAGCCAGCAACTATTCACTGAATTTTGGAGCTGATTATAACCGAAGATTTTCACCCGGAACATCCAGAAGAGAAGATTCTTACACAGTTAGCGGTAACACGTCAACTCTTACATCCAATGGAAATAATCGCTGGGGAAGAGAGTTCTGGGGATTACGCGGAGGAATTGAATTTATTCCAAGCAAAGAAGATATTCTAAGCCTTGATGTAAGATTTGGTTCAAGAGAAATGAAAAGAACATCTAACCTAACTGTATATGAACTATCACCATCAGTCGATATGTACTATATCAACACAGGAATTACAAACAGAAAAGGAAATTTTTACAATTTCAATACTAACTATACTCACATATTTAACGAACAGGGACACGAAATAAAAGCAATGTTAACTTACGGCAATCGCACAGGCGACGAAACTTCATCAACTGAATCACTGTTTGAAGGAGTGATAAAAGAAGGCAAGAAAAATTATGAAAAAGGTCCATCTGAAAGAATTAATGGTAAAATAGAATATACACTACCACTAAAAGGTAAAAATAAGCTTGAGGCTGGATATGAAGGTCAACTAAGTAAAGAGGAAGAAACCACAGAATTATATAAATATGATACCACTACATACTCCTATAATTTATTATCTTCCTACAGCCATAATACTAAATCCAATATTAAACAACATTCCTTATTTTCATTGTATTCTAATGAATGGAATGGTTTGGGAATTCAACTCGGGATACGAGGCGAATACACTTACCGGTTTATTGAATTAACCGATCAGAATAGTTCATTTAAAATAGACGATTGGAACTTGTTCCCTACATTTCATACTTCCTTCAGGCTAAACGATGCTACCCAATTCATGGGGAGTTACACTCGCAGAATACGAAGGCCAATGGGATGGGCACTTGAACCTTTTCTCACCTGGATCGATGCAAACAACGTTCAGAAAGGTAACCCTGAATTGAAAAATGAATATGTCGACTCTTACGAAATCGGAGCACAGACATCCCTGGGCAAAGCATTCTTATCTGCAGAAATTTACTATAGGTTAACCAGTAACAAAATTGAACGCATAAGTTCCGCGTATTCCGACGCTCCTAACGTAACTTTAACAACTTTTGAAAATGTGGGAAAAGATTACTCCATTGGAACTGAAATCCAGCTTAATTCCAGCGTTAACAGATCATGGACATTTGACATAATGGGAAATCTCTATCAATACAAAATTAAAGGAATTCTTGCAAATGAAGCATTTTCGAGAGAGAGTTTTAACTGGTCAATTAGATTCAATAACACATTTAAATTCGGACCTTCAACACAAATTCAAATTAACACTACATATAACAGTCCTAGTGTATATTCACAGGGTAGAAGAGAAAGCTCATTCACTACTGACTTTTCATTACGTCAGGACTTATTCCAGAAAACCGTATCTGCAATATTACAGGTTCGCGACATATTCCAAACCGGAAGATTTAAGAACACAACAAATGCACCAGGCTATTCCAGTCTAAGCTATTTTTCCCCCGAATCACCTGTTGTAATGTTAAACATCAAATACTATTTTAACAATTATGCGAAAGAAAGAAAGCCCGAACGAATAGAGGAAAGAATAGAAGAAGAGGAAGAACCAAACTATTAGACACAAAATATAATATCGAAAGGGAATAATTATATAAACTGGCTGTTGACGAATAGCTGTACAGTAAACTTATCACAATGCACCCAATAAAAAGAAATTTTTTGAAATCTCCAGTATAATGATAGTTTCCTTTGTTGAAATCCTTTTCTGAGGAAGTAAATTATCTCCTAGCTAACAGGAAAAAATTACCAATATCTTTGTGAGGTAACAACACCGGCAAATAAATATTCCAAAATGCAGCAATTAAATCAATGGAAAAATTTTATAAAACCGTCAATTCTGCTTTTTAGTTTTACGGTTGCTACATCAAGCCAGCTAGTAGACTCATCCGAATGCATGACGGAAATAATCTACAGTAAAAATCACGCATTCGCTGTTACAGCACCGGAAGCTTGGGTACTCGATAATATCAGTGGTGTGAGCCAGGAACTGCGTGCTGTTTTTTACCCAAAAAGAGGAAAGTGAAAACATTCAAATGCTACGAAGCAGTAGCATATATAGAAGAAAAATAAATTCATTGCACTAATAGCAATAAGTTCCAAAGTGAAAGAAGAATTTTACAAAGCTTATCCTGCCTTTGTAAAATTAGTGAAATCCTACAATTTCCTGAGAGATAATGTAATCCTAAATGCAGAGCAATAAAGAAGCTTGCAATATATACCTTGAAAGCCATCTTTTAATTTCTATTTTTGGAATTGAATTTTAGAACATTTCTGATTATTTAATATAATTATCACAATTGATAAAGGATACTAGAACATGAGTATACAGGGATTAACTATTATCGGGGAATCGATAAATGATTCCGTTCCATCCACACATGAACTTTTCGAAAAAAACGATATAGCTGGAATAGTTGAACTTGCAAAATCACAGGCTGATTCAGGAGCAAAATATATTGACGTAAATATTGGATTAAGACCGCCGAGTTTCATGGCTGAAGTTGTAAAGAAAATCCAGGAACGGGTTTCGATACCTCTTTCAATTGACACGCCGGATCCGGCAATTGCTGAAGCAGGGCTACTAGCGTACAATCCAGAAAAAGCTGGAAACAAAAAGCCAATTTTAAATTCAATATCAATGGCAAGATTGGAAATGTTCGATTTATATAAAAAGCAACCGTTTATGCCGATTCTGCTGTCTACAGAAACCGTTGATGAAGCCGGTAATTCTAAAATGAACAAAACTGGAGAAGAAACCTATAAAACCGCAAAGGAATTGGTGAGAATTGCTCGAGAACGAATACCCGGTGTTAACAATGAAGACCTGATTCTTGACCCAGGCATTATGCCAATCGGTAGCGATTCAGAAGGTAATTTCAAAAGACTTATAACCGCAATAAAATTGATTCATCAGGATAGCGATTTAAAGGGAACGAACATGTCCGTTGGTTTGAGTAACTTTACGGTTATGTTGCCATCCAAGCGTGCCGACGGTTCGCCAGTTAAGGGACCTCTTGAGAGTGCATTTCTCACAATGGCAATGCCATATGGACTGAACATGATAATAGGTTCTGTAAAAAGAAAATATGCCATTCTACCCGAAGATCACCCCGCTATGCAATGCTTAAAAGATGTACTGGAACTTGAAGGTTTTGATATAATAACAAGGGTTATGAGCTTCTACTCATAATAATTTTACGTAAGGAAAATATGAATGAATTCTGATATTATCACAAAAGACACTCCAAAGATTTCTGCGAAAGAAAGAAGGTTCTCCAGATTAATTCTTTTTATCGAAGATCTTGTAAAAGTTCCATTATTTGGATGCCAGCATTGCGGAGAATGCATTCTATCCTCCACAGCTTTCGTATGCAGTCAACGATGTCCAAAGAGAATGCGCAATGGACCCTGCGGAGGCACAGGGGAAGATGGATCATGTGAAGTTTATCCTGAACGGAAATGCGTCTGGTATAAAATATACAAGAGAGCCAAACTTCTGAGAAGAGTCAGCCTTCTATATCAATTTAACAAAATACACAACTGGAATCTTGAAAGCACAGCTGCCTGGTTAAATGTTTTCAAGAAAAGAAATAAGCCACCTATCTGGTTCGTTTGGAATGATAAACAAAAAGTGAAGGAACTAATTAGCCGTGACACTTAGAGAGAAAATTTCTGCAGGTAAATTTGTAGTATGCGGAGAAATGGAACCTCCAAAAAGTTGTGATGCTGAAACAATCAAGAAAAAATCTGCATACTTCAAAGGTTACGTAGATGCTGTTAACATTACTGACAATCAAACTGCTGTAGTGCGTCTATCCAGTTTAGCATCAGCAAAGATTCTGCTTGACGAAGGCTTGGAGCCCATCATGCAAATAACTTGCAGAGACCGCAATAGGCTAGCAATCCAGAGTGACCTATTAGGCGCTGCAGCATTAGGCATACGAAATGTATTGTGTCTCACTGGTGACCATCAACGATTTGGAGATCAACCCGAAGCTAAAGGCGTTTTTGACCTTGATTCTATTCAGCTAATAGCCACAGTAACTAATATGAACAACGGTTACTTACTATCGGGGCAGGAATTAAAAAAAGCCACAGACTTCTTCATTGGGGGTGCAGCAAATCCATCCGGGACAACTTTCGAAATGCAATTAATTAGGCTCTACAAGAAGGTAAAAGCTGGTGTGCACTTTATACAAACCCAACCTGTATTTGATCTGGAAAGATTTAACAAATGGATGGAAAAAGTTAAAGAAATGCGATTGCATGAGCAATGTGCAATTATCGCAGGCGTAATGCCAGTAAAATCGGTTAATGCTCTTCTTTATATGAAAAATGAAGTCCCTGGTATGAGAATAAGCAATGAATATATCGAGAGAATGAGCAAAGCAACGGATCCTAAGGAAGAGGGAATAAAAATAGCGATCGAAATAATACAGACTCTGAAAACCATTAATGGAATAAAAGGTATACATTTAATGCCTGTTATGTGGGAGAGTATTACACCAACTATTATAGAGCAATCTGGACTGGCAAAAAGATAATTACAAACTTTAGTTTATGAAACTCTATAATTTAAAATACAATTGAGGTGCTCAATGAAAACAAGTTACATCTCTTTAATTGTTTTATGCTTTTTGTTTACCGTTAATTTGTTCAGCGATGGTAATATTTTAACAAACCCGGGTTTCGAAAGGGGCAAAGACGGTTGGGCTGACCGTACTTGCGCAATAGAAATTGTCAATTCACCTGTTCATAGCGGCGAATGTGCAGTAAAAGTTATTAATAGATTGGCAAACTGGCAGGGAGTTAAACAATCTGTTTTCGGAAAAATGGTAGACGGTGCAACATATAAAATCTCCGGATGGGTAAGACTTGATAATGCCAAAAGTGACATTGTTGCCGTGTCTGTCGAACAGCAGGACGATGTTGGAACAAGGTACTACAATATAGCTAGTGGCACTGCTAATGATACAGGTTGGACATATCTATCTGGTGAATTTACATTAAAAGTAGTAGGCTCATTGTCGGTTCTTGATGTATATTTTGAAGGTCCTGCACCAGGCATAAATTTTTACGTCGACGATGCAATGGTATACGGACCGGAAGCTGATGTACCAAAGATTATTCCAGCCAAACCCATCGGTAAAGCAACTATTGATTTAAATAAAAGATACCAAAAGATTGAGGGATTCGGCGGCTCAGGCGCCTATTATACATACAACCTTGTAAACCATAAGAAAAAGAACGAAATTTACAATCTATTATTCAAAGACCTCGATATTGATATACTACGTTTAAGGAATAATTATGAAATAGACACTGAATCATTCAAAGAATCAATAGAAATTGTTAAGGAAGGAAAGTCCATCCTTGGAGATAAGCTCAAAATCTTGATCAATGCATGGGGACCGCCTGCATACTTGAAGAATAACAACAGTACAATTGGAGGTACACTGAAAAAAGTTAATGGTAAATACGCTTATGATGAATTCGCTCAATGGTGGTGCAACAGCTTGAAGACATATAAAGAAGCAGGCGTAACAGCTGACTATATAACAATACAAAATGAATTAGACTATGAAGCTCCCTGGATATCTTGCAAATTTTCACCTTCAGAAGAAATCGATTCAAATTTTGCTGCATTTAATAAAGCTCTTGACGCTGTATGGAAAAAGCTCAAAGAGGAATTCAATAATGATGTACCGAAAATACTTATTCCAGAATCATCTGGCTTAGGCAACTCAAAGGATTACATCGAAAATGTCTATGATATATCCATAGTCTATGGATTATCACATCATTTGTATGATTGCAGTGGATGTGGTTCAGCTCCAGATCGTTTTATTCCCAGAATGCTCACATACAGAAATCTTGCCGAGAAGTACGGCAACAAACCAATATTTCAAACAGAATTTGAAGATGAGCCAGGCACCTGGCAGGATGCAATTAATACAGCCTTAACAATACACAATTCGTTAACAGTGGAAGGAGTTTCAGCCTATCTGTACTGGGATCTGTTTTGGGGCCCGGGCACCGGATTGATAAGCATGGAAACAGATTCAACATATTTAGTAGTCCCAACGTACTATGCATTCAAGCATTATTCAGCTTTTGTTGATCATGGCTGGCAAAGAGTAGAAGCAAATACGGATAACACAGGAATCCGAATCTCTGCGTTCATTAGTCCGGATAACAAAAAGGTTTCTGCAATTATAATTAATACAACGAAAGACACAGATATATCTTTAAAGATCGATCTCAAGAAATATAAAATCGGAAATTGTACAATATATCGCTCCAGCGAAAGAGAGAATTTCAAATCAATAGGACCTCTTAAGGATAAAACATTGAAATTACCTGCGAATTCAATAACTACATTATATTTTTCTTCCGAAAAAATGTGAGAAATTCATTTTCAAAACCTGAATTCTTATAGTTAAATTGAGGATTTACGGAAATTAGATTGTTGGACCTTTTAATTACGCTATAGTTAGCTAACTTCAAATAAAATCGATTTTGCCGGATATAAGAGAAAGCAAAAAATTATGCAATATACAATTTGCTTTCTTCCGATTTTATTTCCTATCTACATCAATAACCTGCGCCAATGCCGGTTTACCCATGATTGTGATTATATTCCCGCTAATGTTGATATCCCTCATTCCCATAATTGCAATTGAAGCATTCATATTAAAGAAGAAACTTTCTATTACTACTAAAAAATCTTTTTCAGTATCCATGATTGCAAACGTATTGAGCACAATAATTGGAGTACCTATTACATGGTTTTTCCTTGTATTACTCGAGATAATTATAACATGCGGAGGTAAACCATACGAATTAAGCACTTCAAAGAACATGCTACTTTCCGTTATTGTACAATCTCCATGGTTATTTCCATACGAAGATGAGTTTTATTGGATGGTACCAACAGCAACGCTCATTTTATTGGTTCCGTGCTTCTTTGTGTCATGGTTTACAGAGTATTTGGTTTCAAAGAAGATTTTAGAAAACGGAAATATCAATAATGAAACAATTAAAAAAGCAGTTCTATTATCAAATCTTGTAAGTTATAGCCTAATCTCTATTGTTCCATTAGTCAAATTACTTATTGACTTAAGAAAATAAACATTGCCATCCAATTTTTACGATTATTTCCCTTAATGCGCGCCTATGCTTGTGTTATCTCGTAACATAAGATCAATAGTTGCTTTACGAGGATCTTTACCTTCGTATAAGACCTTATATACCTCCTCAGCCATTGGCATTTCCACATGATATTTCTTGGCAAGTTGATGTACAGATTTTGCAGTTGGAACACCTTCTGCTACCATTTTCATCTCACTTAAAACTTCGGCAACTGATCTACCTTTACCAATTTCCTCGCCGACATATCGATTTCTACTATATTTGCTCATACAGGTAACTATAAGATCGCCCATGCCCGATAGTCCAGCAAAAGTAATTGGCTGTGCACCCATTTTAGCTCCAAGTCTTGTAATTTCGTATATTCCGCGAGTCATAATTGCTGCTTTTGTATTATCACCAAAACCTGCACCATCACTTAAGCCCGCTGCAATAGCAATCACATTTTTAAATGCTCCTCCTAATTCAACACCCCTGATGTCTTCATTTACAAACACACGGAAGTAGTTATTTGTAAAAGCCTCCTGCACAAATCTTGCAGTCTTTAATTTATAAGAAGCTGAAACTATCATTGTTGGAATTTTTTTGCAGACTTCTTCTGCATGACTAGGGCCCGACAAAATAGCGATGTTATCTTTTCTCTCCTGCATTAAAACATCTAAGAGAACTTCGGACATGGTCATCAATGAGCCTGTTTCAATACCTTTGGCGACATTGCAGATTATTGTTTCACTTAAATTCAAATGCGCTATACGTTGCAAAACCGACCGAAGAAACTGGGATGGAATAGCAGTAACTATCATATTACATTTATAACAAGCGTTTTCAATGTCTGTAGTTATGCCTATATCTTGAGGAATTTTAATTCCTGGAAGAAACTGCACATTTTCGCGCAATTCAATTATTGACTCCGCTTGTTGATTATCGAATGTCCATAGCAAGACATTGTGTCCATTTTCATGGAGCAGAATTGCTAAAGTAGTTCCCCAGCTCCCTGCACCAAGCACAGTAATTTTCATAATATCAAGATTATCCTTGATAGGTTATTAAAAAAACAGCCTTATAAGCTTAAGACTTAAAATGGGTTCTATCTAAATCGACGGTTTCTGTTTTACCCTTAAATGATGTAAATTTTCTTTCAGTGCCCTCTATAAGTCTTTTAATATTAGAGCGATGGGAATATATCAGAAATGTGGCTATCCCTATGCTAAACACCACAAGCGTTTTATAACTGTGTATTTCATCAGAAAGCAGGTTATAACGGACTATCAATGTAACAGGAAAAGCAATAGCAGCTATGATTGAACCAAGGGATACATATCTGAAAGCAAAAAATACTACAAAGAAAACTATACAGGATACGATAAACTCAGTTGGTGCAATTCCTAAGAGCATGCCAGCTGCAGTCATAATACCTTTTCCGCCTCTGAATCCTGCAAATACTGTCCAAACATGACCAACTACAGCAGCAGCACCACATATCATCTGCACAATTGTAAAATCATCAAACGGGGTTTGATTATAAAATGGCAATGTCGAATCCCAGAATAATCCTGCAACTACAGTTGTTGCTATAAATCCTTTCAAACCGTCCATTATCATTACAAAAAGACCTGATTTCCAACCCAGAACACGGAAGACATTAGTCCCTCCTGCATTTCCACTACCTCTTGTGCGAATATCAAATCCATGTCTCCACTTAGAGAGCATTATACTTGTTGGTATAGAACCAATAATATAGCTTAGTAATACAACAATAATCAGATTTATCATTTTCCAGTTCCTAACCTAAATATGAAACATTGATCTTCTTAAATTTATCTATTTACTTTTCAACAAGCAATATCATATTATACCTTTATTTTGCCAGCGCTGTAAAATAAGTGCACCCAGTTCAAGATCCTCGGGCGTTGTAATCTTTATGTTATCGTAGTTGCCTTCTACAATTCTAGCCTTTATATTTAGCCGTTCTACAAGTGCTGCTTCATCTGTGGAATAGAACTTATCTTTTCTTGCTTTCTCAAAGGCTTTAAGTAGAATTTTCGCTTTAAAAGCTTGCGGTGTTTGTATCAACCAGAGAGCATTCCGATCCAGAGTCTGGTCAAAAAAGGTACCATCGGTTGATCGTCTAATTGTATCTTTTGGTTGAACTGCCAGTACCGCAGCACCATACTCCTTACATGCATTCAGAAGTTGAGATATGCGCTTTACTTCAATAAATGGCCGTACACCGTCGTGAATGAGAACTATATCAGTATCTTTCAATGGCAAGCGCTTTATGACATTATGCACTGAGTCTTGCCTTTTGGGTCCACCAGCAATTATTTTACTAACTTTATACAATCTATATTGTTTCGCAAGTCTTTCCATTTCAGCTATAGAAGATTCAGGTACAGCAACAGCAACTTCATCCACATCGGCACAATATTCCATCCTCTGAAGTGTATGAACAATAATAGGTTTACCCTCTAGAGGATAGAATTGCTTTTTCAGATCACCTCCAATTCTTGTTCCCGAGCCTGCAGCAGGAATTACTGCAAAGACTTTTGGTCGTACTACTCTCATAGGTTTATTAAGGAGAATTACAAGATTAACATTGCATCGCCGTAGCTATAAAACCTGTAGCCATCTTTTATAGCTTTTTTATACGCTCTCATCAAAAACTCATGGCCTGCAAATGCACTTGTCAGCATAAGCAATGTCGATTCTGGTAAATGAAAATTCGTTACCAATTTGTCTGTAATTTTAAAATCGTACGGAGGATATATAAATTTATCTGTCCATCCTTTTGCAGGTTTAACGTGACCATCTGCAGTAACACTGGATTCCAGCGCACGACAGGTGCTCGTTCCAACCACAAAAACATTGTGCTTAGAATCTATACTCTTGTTGATTATGTGAGCAGATTCCTCAGGAATTTCAAAATATTCAGAATCCATTTTATGTTTGGTCAAATCTTCGACTTCTACTGGCCTGAAAGTCCCCAAACCAATATGTAGAATAATTGGAACAATTTTGACACCTTTTGCTTCTATTTTTTTTAGAAGCGATTTTGTAAAATGCAGACCTGCCGTAGGTGCTGCAACCGAACCAATAACTCGAGCATAAACGGTTTGGTAATCTTCCTTATCTTTTTCTGTAGGATCTCGCTTAATATAATGGGGCAAAGGAGTCATTCCAATTCTATCTATAATTTTAAAAAAGTCTCCTTTATGGTTGAAACGCACCGTTCGTCCACGCGAAGTAGTATTATCGATTACTTCACACCATAGCCTGCCCTCATCAAAATAAATTTTATTGCCTATACGCACCTTCCGAGCCGGATCCACAATAACATCCCAGATGTTTTCCTCCGCATTAAGTTCCCTCAACAGAAATACCTCTATTTTTGCGTTGGTCTTTTCTTTCTTGCCATAGAGCCTTGCTTGAAAAACCCGCGTCTCGTTAATAACAAGACAATCTCCTTTTTCCATATATTCTATAATTTCATAGAACTTTTTATCTTCTATATTTTCGGTTTCTCTATGTAAAACCATCATTCTTGCATGATCACGCGGACTAATTGGATGTTTTGCAATTAAATGTCTGGGCAATGGGTATTTAAAATCTGAGAGTTTCATTTCCTCTAACCCTTAATCTAGAAATCGTCTATTTAAAATAGGGCTATCCAAAAATAAAATACATACATGCATTTTCGGATAGCCCGATAGTTAATGTGTACTCCATGCTTTAGCTATTTTTTACGTTTTAACTTCTTAGCCACCCCTTTTCTTGACTTTGCCTTAGTCAACTCAGCTTTTGGCTTGCCTTCAATAGCTGCCTGCGCAGCTGCAAGCCTTGCAATAGGCACACGGAACGGTGAACAACTTACGTAATCCATCCCCACACGGTGACAGAATTTAACACTTTCAGGATCTCCACCATGTTCACCACATATTCCTACCTTGAGTTTTGGACGAGTTGCTCTACCTCTTTGTATCCCTAATTGTATTAATTCACCAATCCCCTCCTGATCAATCGTCTGGAATGGATCGTTAGAGAGAATTTTCAAATTCAGGTAATCTGGCAGAAAAGTTCCGATATCGTCACGTGAGAAGCCAAATCCCATTTGTGTTAGGTCATTGGTTCCAAAGCTGAAGAACTCCGCTACTTCTGCCATTCGTCCGGCGGTTAAAGCAGCTCTTGGTATTTCAATCATGGTGCCATACAAACAGTTGATTTTTTGCAAACCAAACTTTGAACAAACTTCTGCGTATACCCGATCAAAAATAGCTTTCTGATGAGTTAATTCACTAACAGTACAAGTAACAGGAATCATTATCTCAGGTTCAGCTTTTTTCCCTTCTTTGATTAATTCAGCCGCTGCTTCGAGTATTGCACGAATCTGCATCTCTGTTATTTCTGGATACGTTATACCTAACCTGACTCCTCTATGACCAAGCATTGGGTTATTTTCTCTCAATGCATCTGCTCTTTTCTGTATTTCGTCTATGCTAACCCCTAACTCCACAGCTAAAGCCTGAATTTTATCTTCACTATGAGGTACAAACTCATGTAATGGAGGATCTAATAGACGAATTGTCACAGGCCTACCATCCATCACTTCGAGAGTGGCTTTTACATCATTCTTAACATATGGGAATAATTCATTAAGGGCTGTTCTTCGCTCTTCCTCACTACGGCTCATAATCATTTTTCGTAATAGGAATAAGGGTTTATCACTGCCTTCTCCGTAAAACATATGTTCCGTTCTAAACAGACCAATACCTTCTGCACCAAACTCAATAGCCTTCTTTGCATCTTTTGGCGTGTCTGCATTAGTTCGGATCTTAAGTACACGCAAACTATCCACGATCTTCATAAATTCCTTATAATAGGTATTGTGCTCCAGATCCACATCTACCAAAGGCAAGCTACCTTGATAAACCAGCCCCTTTGTTCCATTCAAACTAATCCAATCGCCTTCCTTAATAACTAATCCCTTTTTCGTGATAAATGATTTTCCATCAGTTTGAATTTCGATATCACTACATCCAACAATACAGCACTTTCCCCAACCACGAGCAACCAAAGCAGCATGAGAAGTCATTCCACCCTTTGAAGTTAGAATAGCTTGTGCTTTGTGCATGCCATCAACATCTTCAGGTGAGGTCTCTTCTCGAACCAATATTACTTTCTCGCCTCTCGAAGCCCATTCTACAGCATCCTGAGATGTAAAGACCACACGACCCCTTGCTCCACCTGGACCTGCCGGCAAACCTTTGGCTATTGGAGCTGTCGATTTCTCAGCTTTCGGGTCTATCATGGGTAGCAATAATTCCACCAGCTGACCCGGCGCAACCCTGTTGACTGCAGTTTTTGCGTCTATTAGACTTTCATTGTACATATCAACCGCCATTCTAACTGCAGCTACACCATTCCTCTTTCCGACTCGACACTGCAAAACATACAATTTGCCTTTTTCAATAGTAAACTCAATATCCTGCATATCTCTGTAGTGCTTCTCAAGCCGTATACGCACATCATTTAACTGCTTATAGATTTCTGGCATTGTTTCTTCTAAAGTTGGAAGATGCCGACTTTGATCATTTTTGGAATACTCATTTATAGGAGCAGGAGTTCGTATACCTGCCACAACATCTTCACCTTGAGCATTAACAAGATACTCGCCATAGAACTGATTTTCCCCGTTACCAGGATTCCTGCTAAATGCAACACCAGTAGCAGAGTCATTGCCCATATTTCCAAATACCATAGCTTGAACATTTACTGCAGTGCCCCAATCATCTGGAATTTTCTCGATTCTTCTATATTCAACAGCTCTTTTACCATTCCAGCTTAAAAACACAGCACCAATTCCACCCCACAACTGTTCATGCGGATCAAGTGGAAATGGTTTTCCAAGAACATCCTGCACTATTCGTTTAAATTCCTCAACAAGAAATTTTAAGTCGTCAACATTCAAATCTGTATCACTCGAATATCCTTTTTGTGCTTTAAGCTCATCCAAGCGTTCATCCAGAATTTTTCGAATACCCTTCCCACCTTTTGGCTCTATCCCAGCAGCTTTCTCCATTACCACATCGGAATACATCATGATAAGACGCCTGTAAGCATCGTATGCAAATCGAGGATTTTGTGTGCTCTCTATAAGCCCTTGAATTGTCACATCGTTCAAACCTACGTTTAGCACCGTTTCCATCATTCCAGGCATCGATTTGCGTGCTCCCGATCGTACCGAAACAAGCAACGGATTTTTTGGATCTCCAAATTTCTTTCCCAGTAACTTCTCCACTTGCTGCAGGGCTTTGTCCACCTGAGGCTTCAAATCTTTCGGATATGTCTGATTATTATTTAAAAAGTAATTGCATACTTCTGTTGTAATGGTAAAACCTGGAGGAACTGGCAAGCGTAACTTGGGATGACCCGCCATTTCGGCAAGATTAGCGCCTTTACCACCAAGCAGGTCTTTCATGGATTCATTACCATCTGCTTTACCGCCTCCAAAAAAATAAACATATTTTTTAGCCATTGTTAATGTTTCCCTTTCATTTAGTTGAGTTTTTCAAAATTTCTAATTTTTAAAATGCTTATATACCTACATTATTATAATTTAATAATTTTATCCTTAAAATATTATTCAAATTTTCATCTCCATTTAGTATGACTTGCTCTATCTCAGCAACTAAAAGAAAATCAAATAACAAGAGCAATTTATACTGTAATAACCTCACAAAGTCTTTTTCCGTTGTTATCACATAATTAGCCCCAATCTTGCTTGCTTCCTTAATTACTTTTTTAATATCCTTTTTAGAATACCAATGGTGATCAGGAAAAATAATGTGCTTTTTTATATTTAAATTTGCCGAAACCAATGTTTTCCGAAATGATTCCGGATCTCCAATCCCCGAAAAAGCTATTAAATTCTTGCCAAAAACCTCAGAAATTGGAATCTCAGCCATAGTTTTGGCATTTTTCAAACGCCTAATTACTGTATTTACATATACTACTGGCTTTTGGTATTTCCGAAGCTTCTTTTGAATCAGGTCAGCATTTAGGGAACTATTACAGCGACTGACCACGACTATATCAGCACGTTTCAACGAGCTTAATGGTTCACGATTACTTCCGACTGGCAGTATCCAATCCCTGTGCAAAATTTTATCAAACGGCACAACCACCAAATCAATTACTCTTTCCAGTCTTCGGTACTGAAAACCATCGTCCACAATTACAACTTGAGCACCAAATTCTCGAGCTTTCTGTGCACATTCGACTTTATTTTTTCCTACAACAACAATAGCTTCCGGGAATTTCATGGCAAGCTGATACGGCTCATCTCCTGCCTCTTTAACTGTTGCCATTATTTTTCTTCCATCACTTACTATTATTGTGCCTCTGCTTTTTCTCCTGTATCCCCTGCTAACTATTCCAATTCTCTTAGATGCCGAAATCATATTTGCCAGCATTTCTACTACTGGAGTTTTCCCAGAACCACCAACAGAGATGTTCCCGACGGATATAACCGGAATACCTGCGTTAATTACTCTGAGGACCTTCCTGTCAAAAAATAAATTGCGTACCGAAATGATCAACCAATAAATAACACCAAGCGGAAATAATAGAAAACGTATATAATTGATAAACATCTATCCCATTTTTAAAATTATTTCAGCGACACGACGTGATGCACCTTTACCACCCAGCATTTCTTTCAAAGCCAGGAGGTTCTTTTTCATTTCAGTAATTCTTTCCTGATCGTTCATCAACTCCAACGCCCTTTTAGCTAACAATTTTCCATTAACTCTATGTTGGATAAACTCTGGGACTATTTTTCTACCTGCAATAATATTAACCAGCCCAATGTATTTTATATTTACCAACATTAGACCGATTAAATAGTTTATCCAGGAAGTTTTGTATACAACAAACATAGGCGTACCAAAGCAAGCGGTTTCAAGAGTAGCTGTACCTGAGGTAACAAATGCGAAGTCCGCGTTAGCCATTAGGTCGTATGTAAATCCTTTTATTAAATGGATTCCTTTCACATTGAAAAAAGTCCGAAAGTAATTTTCATCAATGGTTGATGCAACACCGACAACTATTTCAACTTCTTCCTTTTGATTGATCCTCCTTGCAGCAGACAGCATTTCAGGAAATATTAAATCAATTTCCTGGGGTCTGCTACCAGGTAAGAGAGCCAGAATTTTTTTCCCGGGATTCAAGCCAAATCTTTTTTGAAAAGCAGATTTATCTAACGATGAATTAAGCACTTCTACAATCGGATGCCCAACATATTCCACATCGATCCCCACAGATCTATATATTTTCTCCTCAAAAGGTAATATTACCAGCATTTTGTCTACAAACAATTTTATTTTATTGATTCGTGACTTATGCCATGCCCATACTTGTGGACTGATATAGTAAACGATTTTTATGTTAAATTGTTTCGCTATTGCTCCAAATCTAATATTAAAGCCTGGGTAATCAATCAAAATTAATACATCTGGTTTTTTAAACCTGAGCACTTGTTTAAGTGTGTACTCCATTGTTTTGATAGTGGGAATGTGTTTAATTACCTCCCAGAAGCCCATAAAATTAAATTCATTAATATTGTATATCAGTTTCATTCCTTCCTTTTCCATTTTTTCGCCGCCAACTCCATAAATATCTATCTTGGGATCAAGTCTCTTTAATTCTCTAACTATCCCGGAACCATGCAAATCCCCGGAGGCTTCACCTGCTATTATCATTACTTTTTCTACCACAATTTATCTCAACCAATAGATTATTATCAATGAAACTGTTACAATCCCCAAGGCTTGAAAAGTACGTCTTTCCGATTTAAATGCCACTCTCCAATCAGGAAATTGCCTTGACTGTATATCACTATTAACATAAGGAGTAAATGTTGGGAAAAAACGGGGAACGTGTTTTGCGTATTCCCTATATAATTCAGCAAACTTTTTACTTAAAAAATCTTCTTCCAAAATTACAATTTGATAATATTGAAAAACAAACCATATCATAGCTACAACCAGTAGCCATGGAAATAACGCGTTAGACATTACACCAAAGCCAAAATATAAAAGCATATTACCCAGATATAGCGGATTGCGAACATAGGAATACGGGCCAGCCATAATAAGTTCAGGTGCTCCTACGCTACCAGTTACCCTGGTAAGCGCACCTGCGTAAGCTACACCCCACAATCTCAATACCTCACCAGAAATTACAAATATTAAACCAATTATTATTGTATATATGCTCGGACGGGCAAAAACAAGCATTAGTATTATAAAAGGAATTGGAGTAAAGCTTCTAAGCGTAAATAATTTGTTTCTGAACGAATTCATCAATTAGCCTTGCATAAATACATCTTTACGTGCCACAATTGCTTGCTGTCTTTGTTTTATTCGCTTCTTACTAAGTAATTCTACCATTTTTTTTCGAACGTCTTTAAAGGTTTGAAATTCAAAATAGGTAATATTTTTTTTCTGGCAATATTTTAATAAATCCCGTTTCGCAAATATGTAATCTGCATATTCCGCAGGACAAAAGTCGGAATAACCATCACCGACGTATACAATGATATCTTCATCTGCTGAAAGTGTAAGCAGGTGGTTTCTTTTACAATTGCCACAACGTTTGCACTCAGCATCTGCATACGGAAATTGCACTATCATTTTCTGACGGCCATCTATGGGAACAAACTCAACGTGATTAGCGAAAACCTTCAGGTATTCCAGATTGTAATTACTCAAAATTGAATATATGTAAATATCCAATCCATCACTAAGAATTATAATATCAATACCGTTGTTTCTGGTATATTCAGCAAATTCTATAAAATCCGCATCTACCTTAAACTGGTCAATGAATTTCAAGAACTCATCTTTGCTGATTAGAGGCAAGGCATCAACTGATCTACTTAACCAGTCTCTTAAAGAAATTTCTCCGGCTACCAATGCATTTGTTATTTCGTTTGATTTTTCTTTCAGAAATGTTTTGAAAAAGCTTGCTCCTACATCATCGAAGCATACAGTTCCATCAAAATCACAAAAAAATCTAATCATGTTTTTTTCATTTCAATAGGCATTTTGAACTAATTTTTCTGTATCTCATTAAACCGAACTGATACAACTTTTGACACACCTTCTTCTTCCATTGTAATTCCATACATTGCATTCGAGGCATCCATAGTTCGCTTGTTATGAGTCACAATTATAAACTGTGTATTCGCAGAAAATTTTCTTAACATCTTTACAAATCTACCTATATTACTATCGTCGAGTGGAGCATCTACTTCATCCAGTATACAGAATGGACTCGGCTTCACGAGATAAATAGCAAACAATAGAGCAATGGAAGTCAGCGTCTTTTCCCCACCAGATAACAAATCGATGGAAGTTGGCCTTTTCCCCCGCGGTTTCGCTATAATTTCAATATTCGCCTCAAGAGGATCTTCCTGGTCATTTGCCAAACGCAAGTCACATTCATCACCTTCATCAAACAACTCTTTAAACGTTGCAATAAAATTTTCTCTTATCTTTTGGAAAGTTTCAAGGAACTGTTTTCTTGCAGTAGTGTTAATTTCTTCTATCGTTTTAAGCAATGTTTTTTCAGACTGCTCAAGATCATCTCGCTGGGCAACCATAAAATCAAGCCTCTCTTTTTCGCTCTTATACTCATCAAAAGCAGCAAAATTGATAGGACCTAAAGAATTAATCTTGTTTTTTAAGTTTTTAATCTCTTCCTGAGCAGCTACATAATCATAACTTTCATTATCTAGAAATTCTGTATACTGCAAATCAACCCCAAATTCCTCTTTAGCCCTTAGCTTCAAATTTTCTGCCTTCATTGTTAATTCTTGAATTTTTATTTCGAGATCGTGAGCAGATTTCAATTTACCTTCCTGTACAAGTCTCTCATCTTTAAGTTTAGATTCTACTTTATGAGCCTGTTCTCTTTTATCCGCATATTGTTTATCTAATGTTTCTTTCTTCTCATAATATTTTACTTTTTCTTTATCTATTTCTATAATGGATGAATTAATCAATTCAAGTTCCGATTCAAGCTCGACTATATTTTTTTTCGCTTCCTCAACTTCTATTGAACGCTGGTCATAAGATGAAACGATCGATTGTAACATGGATTCTGAGTAACCCAGTGCTTGCTGTACGCTTTTTATTTCATTCTGTAAATTTATTACATTCAGGTGGGCATCGTTTGCCGCTTGCGACAATTCATTCCATTGTCTCTCAATCTCTTCCACATCCTTTGCCAATTCGCCAGCCTTCTGTTCAAAACTCTGCCGATTTAACTCCAACTCAGCGATTGTAGGGGAAATACTATCTAGCTCTACCGTAAGCTGACCTACATCAGCTTCTATTTTCTCAATCTCTCCTTGATTCCTCTCGATACTTTCTTCTGCTCGTCTTTTTTCGAATTCTAGCTGAGCTATACGTATTTCAATTGATGTTTTTTCTTGCTCAATCGAACGCACATCATCACTAAGTTTTTTAAGATTTATACTTTCAAACTCTTCTGTTTTTAATTTAACTTCTTCTTCCAGTTTATCGTAGTCTTTCTTCATTTGCTCAATTTCACGATCCAGTTCTTCCAGCTGGGACTTTTTACTGATATGAACACCCTCATCCTGCCTTACACTTCCTCCTCTAATTACACCTTTTCCTGTTACAATTTCACCTTCCAAGGTTATGCACCTTACATTAGGATATTCATTGACAATTTTAAAGGCTGAAGGTACATCCTTGACTATTAAAGCATTACCCAACAAAAATTTGAAAAGTTTTTCATAGCGTTTATCATAACTTATAAGCTGATCAGCCCAGCCAATAATATTTTCTCCGGAAACATTTATTACTTTTTCAGAAACGTTCGATAACCTGTCCAAACATACGAAGGTTGCTTTACCTTTTTTCCCAGATTTCAAAAAATCAATAGCAGCATATGCTTCTTGAACATTATTTACAATAATGTAACCCACAGCTTCACCAAGTGCTGCTTCAATGGCTATTCTGTACTTTGATTCCGCTCTTACAACCTCACCTACCGTTGCTTGAATTTTTGAATTCCATTCATCACTCGTAATCAGATACTTAGCACCTTCAGAATAATCGTCATAACTTTCAACCAGACCTTTCAAGAAATCAATTCGTGCTTGCTTTCTTTCTATCTCTGCAAATATATCACGCATTTTATTTCTTAGTTTTTCTATGTCATCTTGTAGTTTCTGTTTATAATCCTCCATTTGATGCTTCCGAATTTCAGCTTCTGCAAAAGCCAGCCTTAATTGTTTGTTTTCAGACGTCAGCTGCTCAATTGTCTTCGTGTTTTTATCGATATCCGATTTGTATGCTTTATTTTGCTCAGTATAGTATTCCTTTTGATTTCGTAGATTTTCAACGCGGGCTTTTATTTGCGTCTCTCGATCGCGTAACTCTGTTCCCCTGTACATCAACTCCACAATTTGTTCTTGAATTTTCCCAAGCTCCGCGCGTTTCTCACCTAATTTTACCTCCAATGCTTTGGCCTGAGCATTTTTTTCGTTATAGTTATTTTCTGCATCTGCTAGTTTACTTTGTAATTTCTCCGTAGTTCCCTTAAGTTCGGTTTTCTTCTTATTCAGTTCGTCCTTTTGCTGAATTAAATCAACTTTTTCTTTTTCAAATCGCTCTATATTCATTTTCAATGCGCGCTTGCGTTCCTCAATAGCAGCCCTTTTTTGTTTAAGTTGATGAATTTCATTTTGTTTGGAAAGAATTTCGTCCTGCAATCTGCGCAGATTTTCTGCAATTTCCTCTAGCTCTTGTTGCATCACAGCCAGTAATGCCTCCTCCTGTTTTAACTCAATTTCGACACGGTTTTTTTCATCAGATACCAAACTAAGTTGCTGTTTTAACGGCTCTATTTTGGAAACCACACCAACATACTCACGTGCAAGCAGTTCTATTTCTAATTTTTTCAATTGACTCAACAAATTGTTATATTTTTCAGCCTTCTGTGATTGACGTTCCAGACTATTAACTGCCCTCTCTACATCTCTAATAATATCATTAACTCGAACAAGATCCTGGCGTACAGTTTCTAGTTTTCTGTATGCCTCCTTACGTCTGTGCTTATACTTTGTCACACCAGCCGATTCTTCAAACAACCTTCTCCGTTCTTCAGAATTATCACTCAGAATGTCTTCAACCATTTTTAATTCTATGACAGAATAGGCATCTGCTCCCATTCCGGTATCCATAAATAAATCCCTTATATCCTTGAGTCGGCATAAGGTCTTGTTAATGTAGTATTCGCTTTCACCTGAACGGTATAGACGGCGAGTGATCGTAACTTCGGAATATTCAGTCGGTAGAATACCCTTTGTATTTTCTATGGTAATTGAAACCTCAGCAAAATTTAACGGCTTGCGCGCCTTCGTACCATTAAAAATTACATCTTCCATTTTATCGGAACGCAACGTAGTTGGTTTTTGCTCACCTAGCACCCATCTTATTGCATCCACTACATTTGTTTTCCCGCATCCATTAGGCCCAACTATTGCGGTAAGTCCCTCATCAAATTTAAAGGCCACCTTCTGGGCAAAAGATTTGAATCCAAATATCTCCAGCTTGGAAAGATACATTTACCAAACCCCTCGAAACATATTGCCAGTAAATTTTATATATGCTTCTACATCACCGTAAAAATTAGCATAGTGTAAATAAAGTCCTGCAAATATTATACAAAAAGCCATAAATGCAATTAAGTACAATTTCAGGGGCTTATACTCAAAAACTACAGATACACCTTTAAGAATTCTAATAGTGGACCATATTATAGTCAATATAATTATTACTAATGAGATCTGACCAAGAGTTGTATTCTCTAATATTCTAAACAATGCCATGGATAAAGGACTCAAGAAAATAACTGGTGCAGAACCCCAAGTTACAATTGAATAGATTTGAGAAAATTTAACTGGCGACTTTATCAATACAGCAAATAACTTTAGAATAAATGATACGATTATAGCTAAAACAAAAAAGAATACAAAAAGGATTAATATACCATCTAGCAAGTTCCAGCTTATATAAACTATTCTTTCTTTAATAAAATCAAAAGTCAAGATATACGTTAAAACATAATCAACAAACCTATTAGATCGGAAATGATATAGTAAGCCGGAACATGTGTTTGCAATTGTTGCAAAAATCAAGAAAGAAAAAATCAGAGTGTGAAATAATGAAGCTGCCCTAAAACTTTTCAGGTCAACAAAGAAATTATACGTTCGAGTAAGTGCGCGTTTCAGACTCTGCGAAAAACGCCGATCATTATACTCTTTACCCAGTAAAATAATAACTATAAAGCCAACGACTATGTGAATCCAGGGAAACTTCTCATGATGCTTTCCTGCTGGAAAAAGAGGTATCTTATCCCCACTATACAGTGATCGAACAGCATTGTATGCGAGTCTCTTCTCTCTCTTTTCATTCACCAATCCGAATGGATGGACATAACAATTATCAAATCCATAAGTTAACATAGGATTGTCATTCCGCCAGTCTGCAAAAGCATCAATAAAACTGGCAGACGTTCCTAATTCTTTCAGAATTCTATAGCTTTGAATATAAAATCTAGCTTGTGCCTCCTGCGACATAGGGTCAGAAAATCCATTCCTATTTTTATGCTCAACCTCCTTTGTATACCCCAGGATAACCAGTGGAATCGAAGGATGCAAAATCTTCCAGCTGGAGACAAGTCTCTGAAAAGCCGTTAGCTCACAAGAAGGTAATTCTATGCCAACAAAATCAACCTTTGACACACATGCATCATTTAATATAAAGCTGGTACCATAATAGATTGGTCTATCATCTCTCTCACGTATTGCAGAAACAATTTTCTCCAAAAATTTTTCGGTCTTTTTAACATACGTGTCAAATTGAGTGCCAATACCCCAGGCTACTATGCAAGGGAACCGTCCATCCCGATCCAGCATTTCTCTGGCTTGATTTTCTGCAAGTCTAATAAATTCGTCCTCACATAAAACATCAGAAGGCACATTCCTTACTGGCATTTCTTCTAATACCATTAATCCATAACGACTGCACAGGTTCAACATATATGGATGCGGTGGATGATATGCAAATCGGACGGCATTCGCTCCAAGTGACTTGATGGTAATTACATCTTTCTCCATCTGCTCGTAAGTAAGAGAAGCACCATAATCTGGTGAGCCCTCATGCCATACTACTCCATTAAGCACCGCTTTTTCTCCATTTAACAAAAGCGAATTACCTTTGATGCGAAAACTTGCAAATCCCAGATTTAAACTGCACTCATCTTTCTGAGTTTTACCTTCATCCACGAGCAGAACAGTTCTCAGCATGTACATATTTGGCGTTTCGGGTTTCCATAGCTTAGGCTCAATCAATTTAACAGATGTCTGAAAACTCACATATTCATTTCCAAAAACAACTAATTTTTGAGGCTTTCCCTCTACCACTTTATTGTTCGTAAATCTTTCATATAACTCAACGTTAACGATACAAGTTATTTCCTTTTTTCCTTCAAATTTTGAATTACTTGTATCTCCCCCAAAATTTCTACTAAATATTTTTCCCTCGACGCGAATAGTTCCAGACTTGAGTTGTTCATCAAGTGATGTATTTACAGATAGATCGGATATATACAATCTGGGAGTAGCAAGCAAGTAAATATCGCGCAATATTCCACCGTAGTTCTTCCAGCCATGGAATCGTTTTCTTAAAGGAATCGTTGAAGTTGAATTCAGCTCATTGCTCACTATTATCTTTATTACATTATTCTGGTCGGGGAGCAAAGCTCCATCTGGTATGTCTAACTCAAAACCGATGTACCCTCCTGCATGCTTGCCAATTGGTATATCATTCACAAGAACTTCCGCCTCATAATTCATTCCCAGAGCCACCAGTTTAAAACAGAAATCTTTTATCTGCCTGTTGCTAATATAGATTGACCTCTGGAAGACCATTCGCCCACAAAAGTCGATTGACGCAGGTATTTCTATCTCCTTTTGAAGAGTCTTATTTGTAATTTTGTCCAGAAACGAATTCTTCTCTAGTAGAACATCCCACTTTCCCGAAAGATCAATCTTCTGTCTTGTGGGAGTGTCAATATATGGTTCTGCATCCAGACCTTTCTGGATAGGCCGTCCATTTGTAAAGGCAAACTTTTGAGCTGATATACTGAACCACAATATGGGATTAATTAGAATTGCTAAAACAGTTAATTTTAGGAAATTATAATTTTTTTTAATCAATTTTAGAGAAATTGAAGTGCCTGATATTAACTGATGAATAATATATTTCTCAAATTTATTGAAATATAATATAAAACTGTTGTGAAATCAATGGAAAAATAGCATTTGCTGTTGTGATTTTTGAAATGAATGATTAACTTGAACTCAATATAGAGATATTAATTTCAAATAATTTACATAAGAATCAAAATGACAAAACCGATTGTCGCATATACTGTCGCACCAACACTACCTGAGGAACTGCAATTTCTAGAAACCCTAGCTTATAATTTAATGTGGGTGTGGGATCACGATTTGACAGAATTGTTCATGCGAATAGATTTAGATTTATGGGAACAAAGTAACCATAATCCGGTTCAGATGCTGGGAATAATCAAACAGGAAAGACTTAATGCTTTAATTAAAGATGACGCATTTCTTGCCCATTTAGAAAGAGCAAGGAAAAAATTTCAAGAGTATTTAGATAAATCGAAAAGCTGGTTTCTGAAAACCTATCCTGGAGCAAAGGATGCCTGCTTTGCCTACTTTGCAGCTGAATTTGGAATTACCGAGTGCCTTCAGAACTATTCTGGTGGGCTTGGAATCCTTTCCGGCGACTACCTGAAGGCAGCAAGCGATTTAGGACTGCCTATTTTTGGGGTTGGTTTATTATACCAACAGGGTTACTTTCGCCAATATCTAAATCCGGACGGCTGGCAACAAGAAAGATACCCCGAAAATGACTTTTATACTCTTCCTCTTAGACCTCTGTTAGACGATTCCGGAAAGCAGAAAGTTATATCGATAGACCTGCCTGGAAGGAAGGTCTACGCTCAAATATGGAGCGTGCAATTAGGTAGAGTGTCACTGATTCTCCTCGATACTAATATACCGCAAAACTCTCAGGAAGATCAGGACATCACTGATCAGCTGTATGGCGGAGATAGAGAGATGAGGCTAAAACAGGAAATACTTCTTGGCATAGGTGGGTATCGCGCACTAAAAGCATTGGGACTTCGGCCTTCTGTATACCACTTAAACGAAGGGCACTCAGCATTTTCGACATTAGAGCATTGCAGGGATCTTATGGAGGAATTTAAAATCAGTTTTCATGAAGCACGCGAAAAGGTAATTGCAAGTACCGTTTTTACAACCCACACACCTGTTCCAGCTGGAAACGATTATTTTGAACCCGGACTAATGGAAAAATATTTTAAGCAATATTACCAGGAACTCGGTTTAACAGCATCTGAATTTATGGGATTGGGTAGAGAAAACTCCAATAATCCCGCTGAGAGTTTCTGTATGACAATTCTTGCTTTGAAAATGTCAGGACGTAGCAACGGAGTCAGTAAACTTCACGGGAAAGTTTCTCGGGAATTGTGGAAAAATGTATGGCCCGGAGTGCCGTCGAATGAAATTCCAATCGTTTCCATAACAAATGGAGTACATGCACCCAGCTGGATAAGTCGAGATATGGCAGGTTTATTCGATAGATATCTGGGACCGGGTTGGAGAGAAGACGCTGGACAGCAACAAAATCTCTGGGCAAGAATCCAGAACATTCCAGACGAAGAATTATGGAACACCCACGAACGCCGTCGTGAAAGACTCGTAGCCTTTGCCCGAAATAGACTACGCTCCCAACTTATAGCTCGCGGTGCAACTCCGTCTGAAATTGCACAGGCAGACGAAGTTTTAAATCCAAATGCTCTCACAATTGCTTTCGCAAGACGATTTGCAACATATAAAAGAGCAACCCTACTGTTGCGTAATCCAGAAAGACTTATCAAAATACTAACCGATAAGGATAGACCGGTTCAACTCATCTTCTCCGGTAAAGCTCATCCACACGATAATCCAGGCAAGGAACTAATTCGTCAGATAATTCACTTCGAGCGAAGACCAGAAGTGAGACGAAGAATCGTTTTCATAGAAGACTACGATATCGTTGTGGCACGCTATCTGGTGCAAGGTGCAGACATCTGGTTAAACACTCCTCTGCGTCCCAAAGAAGCAAGTGGCACAAGTGGTATGAAAGCCACACTTAATGGTGCAATTAATGTCAGTACCCTAGATGGATGGTGGGATGAAGCTTATAACCCAAGTATTGGCTGGGCAATAGGTCGCGGAGAAGAATACAGTGACGAAGAGTACCAGAATGAGGTCGAATCGAATGCATTGTTTGATCTTCTGGAGAAAGAAATAATACCGCTATTTTACACCCGTGGAGCAGATGATCTGCCTCGAGGTTGGATTAGTAAAATGAAAAGTGCTATGAAGGCAATAGGCCCAGAATTCAACACAAACAGGATGGTCTGCCAATATACTGAGGAAATGTACTTACCTGCCTTTCAGAGAACAAGATCTTTGATGGAGAATAATCTCGAAAGGGCAAAAAAGCTGGCAGCATGGAAACAGAATATCCGCGCTCACTGGAATGAATTAAAGATAATTGATGTTAAACTTGACCACACAGGAAAACTCAGTGTAGGTGCTTCATGTAAAATTAGCGCAATACTTGATCTTGGTAAACTTTCGCCAAACGACATTACGGTAGAAATATACTATGGTAACGTTGACGCAAAAGGAGAAATTTTTTCGCCCAAAACATCGATTATGGAATACTCAAGAAAAAATGAGAAAGGATTGGATGAGTTTGTCGGTACAATTAAATTCGAAACTAGCGGAAGAATTGGACACACCGTAAGGGTATTACCAAAACACCCTGATATGGACAACCCTTTCAGAGAGGGATTAATTCTTTGGGCTCAAACAAGATAATTGATGAAAAATTCAAACTAAAAAACTTACAGAAGGCCATAATTATCATTTTCTAAACTTGCTTTGGCATTGGACCCTTTCTCATCTGCTCGAATAAAAAAGATCTTAATCTCATTAATGACGGGCTTATTCCCACCTCATATTGCTTTGGATTATCAAGCCTCCTATATTCTGACGGCAAAGCAACAAGCCTGTTCGTCGCATAACGTTTAATTTCTTCCACAGTGGGCATCTGTCTTAGTAGACTACCATTCTCCATAACTTTCGACATTAGGAATCTACCAGAGGATTCATTAACACTCCTGAACTGTTCGGTATACACAGGATTGTACAATATTTCTATATTTTCATCGGTTTCCAGAACAATTCCATCTCCATCGAATTTGCCCTCTGAATCAAAAAATCGTATTACTTTTTTCCTTCCTGGCAGAGTAGTTTTTAAAAAATTATCGTAGAACTTAAGAACTGGCTGTTCACCTATAACACACGGCTTATAAGCTGCGTGTAAGGTTGAATGATTATGACCAGTTATAAGTCTTGTCCCCACAGCAAAAATATCTATCGATGCATTTTGTTGTATCAAATTTCTTATTTGATATTCATCTAATTGATTTGATACCATTATCTGAACATAGTTTAAACCTGCCGAATCCAACATTGCTCTAACTTTCTTGCTTAAAATCTCAAGATCTCCGCTATCTAATATAACAGCCCTCAGCTTATGCCCTTTCATCTCCATTTCCTTAGCAACCTTGATAGCATTTGGTAAGCCACTGCGAAGAGTATTGTAAGTATCCACAACAAGAATGCAATCATCAGGATACAGCTCAGCATATTTACGGAAAGCTGTTAACTCATCACCAAAACTTTGAATCCACAAATGAGATTGTGTTGCTACTAAGTTTAACGAATAGCAAAGTGCAGAATAAACATTCGACGTAGCATCGAATCCACCAATAATCGCTGCTTTACTTCCATGTATACCTCCCAGTCCCTGCGCACTTCTCAAGCCAAAGTCAATAAGCTTACAATTGCCTGCTGCATATCTCATTCGTGATGCTTTTGTAGCAACTAACGACTGATAATTCAATATATTGAGTAAGATAGTTTCAATAAGTTGAGTTTCAACAACGTTTCCTTCTACACGAACTACTGGCTCGAGAGGAAAAACCACCTCTCCTTCCTTCACCGAATATATTGTCCCGCCGAAGTGGAAGTTTTCAAGATAGCTTAGAAACTCTTCCTTAAATCCAAGGAATCTAAGATGTTCTATTTCCTCAGGTTCAAATCGTAGGCTCTCCAGAAATTCGAGCAAATCACTTAGTCCAGCAAAGATTACATAGCCTCCATTAAACGGATTTTCCTGAAAGAAATAATCAAACACTGCATTTACACGCACCATACCGAAAAAAAAATACCCTTGTGCAATCCTCAATTGATAATAATCAGTGAGCAGTGCTAAGTGAGACTTTAATGATAAACCTCCTTTTAATTCTTCCATTTTTTCTCCCCCTAGCATCAAACTACAAATTTCTTTAAGAAAAATTCTAATCAGAAAGCATTCTTTATATGACTAATCTCTTCAGAATTTTTATGAAATTGAATTGCAACGAGGTCAAACCTACACGGGCGGTTTTCAATATTATATTCCGATAAGTAATACTCTGCAACAGAATAAATCTGTTCCTTCTTTTCATCTGAAATCGCCTCTTCCGGCGCACCAAATTCACTGCTATGCCGTGCCTTTACTTCGACAAAAACAATTTCGCCGTTCTCCTCAGCTACAACATCAATCTCTCCCCTGGCATATCTGTAGTTGCGAGCAAGAATTCTTAGTCCCTTCCCTTCCAAGAACATTACCGCCAGATCTTCTGCATGTTTTCCTTTCTCATATGTACTTCTATTTCTCATTAATCATTTAGTAGGATATAAGTTTTCTACACAGAATGATGAACAAAATGACCGCCTATGAATCTCCGTTAACCCATATTTTTTTATAGCCTCAATATGTTGAAACGTTCCATATCCTTTATGTTTTGCAAATCCGTATTGAGGAAACTTCCCATCAAATTCAATCATTAAGCGATCTCTCGTAACTTTTGCAATAATTGAGGCAGCCGCTATTGTAAAAGACCTTGCGTCGCCATCTACAATGTTTTGGACCTTGTATTCTGCATTTTTAAAAAAATTCCCATCAACAATTACATAATCCGGACTAACACGTAAATTACGGAGAGCTCTGTTCATTGCTAAAAGAGTTGCATTCATTATATTAACGCGATCTATAACCTCATGTGAAACTATTCCGACTCCAACACTTATAGCTTTCTCAACTATTAAATCATAAAGCATTTCTCTTTTTTTGGGCGACAGTTTTTTCGAATCATCCACACCATTAATAATCAGGTTCTCAGGAAAAATTACTGCAGCAGCAACTACAGGTCCTGCAAGCGGACCTCGACCCGCTTCGTCAACACCCGCTATTTTTCTTATGCCCCTAGACCATAAGTCATTTTCTATTTCCAAATCGATATTCGTTTTCATCGCCTTATTAAATTGAACCAAATATTATGGATAATAAGCCAACAACCATAGATACTTTTAACATCTTGCTCGCTAGTTTTAAAGAATTCGATGCTTCATAAGCCCTGCCTAAAATTATAACAGTCACAATAAGCAATACATCAGCGACTAAAACAATATACAAAAACCAAACATTATAAACACTCGCGATTGCTACTAAAATAGTCAAGGCAATCAATAGGAATAATATAATTTCCGAGAGACGGATTGTCAATCTAACGCCATATTTAACAGCCAGTGTTTCCGCTCCATACATACGATCTCCTTCGACATCCTCAGCATCCTTCACCAACTCACGAGCAAAATTGACAAGGAATGCAAATACGGCAGGAATAATAGCGGTAGAAATATTTTTGCTTAAAGCGCCCCCATAAACAAATGCCATCGCTGTCATTAAACTTACAGTTATATTACCAATTAAAACTGTCCTTTTAAGCTTCTTTGAGTAATAATAAAGAGTTCCAACCGCAAAAACTACAATCAATAAGGCATATATATTCAGGTACAAATTAATGCCAAATGCCATTGCAGAACTAAATAACCATAATTTTCTGGCATTATTTATACTTAAAACTCCTCTTGGTAGGGGTCTCGTCGGCTTGTTAATTTTGTCTATATCAATATCAAAAACATCATTTATTGCATTTGCGCCAGCGGCAACCAAAGCACCAGTTATAGCTGAGAGCAAGAAAATAGCCCAGTTCTTACTACCTGTGATCCAGCAGGCAACAGGTATAGATAGAAAGGTAATTAGAACATTTACCGGTCTAATTAGTTGAATGTAAGCTATCAGTTTTTCATTAAAATTCATTTACCAACCTAATATGAACTTTTGCGTTTGAAAATGTGTCTCTTTCTCCCAGAGCTATGCTCACTCCGATAAGCCCTATGGCTGTCTCCACCTGCATTCCAATTCCATATCCGATACGTTTGAGCTCCAGCAAAATCAATCCTTCCTCAGGAATATCAGGTTGATGAATATATGCTGCATCCAGAAAGATATTAAAAAAGGACATATCGCCAGCAAGAAACCTGTACTCAAAATTCATCCAGATAAGCCTTGAGCCCAAAAACTGCCCTTCTTTGTACCCTCTCAGTGTTGTTGCTCCACCCAGTCGCAGTAAATCACTCACATCCAATCTACTTCCTTTTACATCTCTAATATATAATGATAGAGCAAGAACCTGTTTTTCAAGTAACATAATAAAATATGATAGATCCAGCTTAAGTTTCTGTACCGACACTTTGCTTGCAGAATGCTTGCCGAGTTCTTCTACACGTTTAATGCCTGCATAATATTCAGTGCTATATAAAATTCCCTCTGTTGGAGAAACAGGCATATCTCGAGAATCATATAAAATTGAAAATCCAAAGTCGTTTGTTCTGCTTTTTGGTAAAATTTTTTCTCCATAACCTGTAGATGGATAAATGTCAGAATATGAATATAATGTACCCAGGGAAAACTCTTCATTTATCATTGAATTTAACGAAATATCATACTTATTCTTAATAAAAGTTGTATCTTGTTTCCGCTGAAAGAATCCAACCTGTAAATTAACAGGATAAGAAAATAGCCATGGTTCGAGGTATTGGAATTCTATTTCTTGAGAATATTTTGTCTCCTTGTACCATCGTGTACCAAATTTTCTACCTGTACCAAATAAATTCCTGAATTGTAATTTAACCATTCCCACAATGTATCCCGTCGATTTTGAATTTTGCTCAGGCATGTAACCAACCATACCATCAAAATTATTATAATTACCCTCAGTAACTTTAATCAGCAACCCGCCATCTCCCTTTTCGTTTAGGTATAATTCTGGCAAACTCACCTGCGAAAAAAGTTGCAATCGATCAAGCCTCCTTTTGATTTTCTTAAGAAGATTAGTCTCGTAAAACTGATGCCAGCTTAATCTGGCTTCGCGAACAATAACATAGTCCTTTGTAGTCTTATTTCCTTCTACTGTAATATCTGAAATGCGCAACCTTTCTCCTTCATCCACCTCTATTTTTACAGAAACAGAGACCTCCTCCTGAGCATCAAGAAGATTTACATCCTTGACTTTTATCTTTGCCAATGGGAATCCTTCTTTATCGTAATGCTGTAACATCTTTTCAATATCCAGCTCAAGAGTCACAGGTACAAATGGCTTACCTACACCAGCTGTCATAATGCTCAGCAAATCTTCCATTTTGAAATACCGGCATCCTTCTATTTCTAAATTTCTCAATACAAATAATTTCCCTTCATTTAAATGGAACACGATGTCAATAGATCCTTTAATTGAATCTTTTTCTAAACCAACCGAGTCTATTTGTATATTCAGGTATGCATTATCAATATACATTTTCATGATTTTCCTAATATCGCACGTTAGCAGCGAATCCAAAAAAACCGAACCGCGTTTTATCGACAATTCAGAAAGAAGGCGAGTTGTTGAAAAGAATCTATTACCTTCGAATTTTATTGAAGATACTTTAAAAACGGATGCACCATTTGAAGCGATTGAGTAATTGGTGAAATAGAATAGAAAAAACAAGAGCAGAAATTTATCTAATAATCGGTTGGATAAATTTACTGGACACATATCTTAACCATGCTTAACGTATCCTGTCCCATAAATCAGTGGTCGGATAAACAAGCCTATACTCACCAAATCCCGATTCATCTACGAAAATGAATTTCCTATTCTGTGTATAATAATACCAAATTTCATATGGCTTGTTGCCCGCATTAAAAGGGAATCTTTCCACATAATCGGGTGTGCCGTATCGAATTAGTATCATACCCATATCCGTTTTCCAGCCCTCAACCAATCCAGTAAAATTGTTATTTGCATACTCGACCCGAGAGTAATATTCTTCCATTAACTCGTTTTCTGGAGTTTTGGGATCTGGATCTCTTTTGTTCCAGAATTCAAGAAATCTCTGCTGTTTTTCCTCTGCTGTCTTTCCAGCCTTTATGTAATCTATTTCACTTCCTTTAGCTACATATATCAGTTGTTCTATTGCCTTATCTATATCCGCTATCGTACATGGTAGACCTTTTAACCTTACAATTAAATTTTTATAAGTTCTTGAAGCATACATTTTACATGAACATTTATTACTATAACCCTCAGCCTCAATCCGTATTTCGTATGCATTAGCAGGTAAAGATATTGTATCTAATTGCCAAATTATCTGAGCAGCTTCAGTTTTTGGCGTTTCTACTTTAAAAAATGTTGCATGGTTAATTTTCTTAGAATCTATAAACTCACACTTTAGAATAAGCGAATCCATTGCTATTATTGAATAAGCTTCAAAGAACAGGTACATTGTGGATGCCCCGCTTCCTATAACTCCACTCAGGTTGGGCACAAGTTCTCTAAGGTTATTTCTAACATTAACTCTGCTTACAAGAATTATGTCACTTAATGATAAGGTATCCCTGCTAAAATCTGTCGCCAGAATATTTTTCTTCCAGCTTATACTTTTCTTCGATTCCCTATCTACTACATCCACTTTTACTAAATACTCACCAGGGCTTATTTCCACATTAAAATATCGTAGATTGGAAATTTTTGTCGATGTGGTTTGAGAAAAATCTTTTAGAGAAACCTCTACAGGCTGACTTTTCTGCCATACTTGCTTATTATCAGATAATAATGAAACCAGTATATCCAGGCCTCCAACATAGCGATCTCCATCCTTCGTAAACTTTATTTCAGAATAAGGTACTTGAATGTATATATCAAGCCTGCATTTATTAGACTCTCTAGATTTAAAAACGAAGCAATCCATTTGAATTTGCGAAGTAAACACTGGTAATTGTTTCCTGCCTTCCACTTGAGCATTCGCTTTACATGGCAAAAAACATAGAAACATGAAGAGTAACAAAACATTTAGACATGTCGTTTTCATAATAAACCTTTCTAATGCTTGTCTTTAAACAGATGCATACAAATCATACTCTGTAGCATCCGTTATTTTAACATTATAGAATTCACCGATCATCAATGGTAAATTACTTTGAATCAGCACTTCCTGATCAATTTCAGGTGCATCCCATTCTGTACGACCTATGTACAAATCCCCTTCCTTTGAATCGATTATTACTTTGACTGTTTTTCCAATTAATTCCTCATTATGTTCAAGAGAAATCTCTTTTTGTATTTCCATTAATATACGTTCCCTTTGCTCTTTCACCTCTGAAGGAACCGGATCACCAAGCACAGAAGCTTCTGTTCCCTCTTCCTGCGAATACTTAAAAACTCCAAGTCTATGAAACCTTATATCCTTAATATACGCACACAGCGCCTCAAAATCCTGTTTTGTCTCAACGGGGTACCCTACTATAATGGTGGTACGCAATGCCAGATTGGATATTCCTTGTTTTAACTGCATCAATAAATTCGTCATGGTTTCTTTTGTAATACCCCTGCGCATCGATTTAAGTACTCCGTCAGAACAATGCTGTATAGGAATATCAATATAATGACATAGCTTTTCACATTCATTGAATACATCAATCAGATCCATTGGGAATTTTGCAGGAAACGTATATAGTAGCCTTATCCATCCGATTTCATCAATCTTATTTAATTCACGTATCAAATTTGATAATTCTCTCTTTCCATAGATGTCCAGACCATAGTACGTTGTATCCTGAGCTACAAGAATCAATTCCTTTACACCTTTTTCAGCAAGAAATCGGGCTTCTTGAATTAACTCATCGATGGACCTACTTTTGTATTTCCCTCTAATCAAAGGAATTGAGCAAAACGAGCATGGGTTATCACAACCTTCTGCTATTTTCAAATAAGCATAATGTGATGGGGTAGTTAATATTCTTCTATAAAGTGGTAAGTTCTTGTTGTAACATGGATTTATTATATTTATTACTTCATTAAGCTGATTTGTACCAAAATAGTAATCCACTTCAGGGATTTCTTCTGCTAATTCCTTTCTGTACCTTTCAGATAAACAACCCATTACAATAATTCTTTTAAGTTGTTTCCTGTTCTTTCTCTCTACTGCCTCAAGAATTGCATTGATCGATTCCTGTTTTGCATCCTGTATGAAGCCACATGTATTTATAATAAGTGTATCAGCATCAGTTAAGCTATCTACAAGTATTGCATTGTTTAGCTCTAATTGCCCAAGCAAATATTCTGAATCTACTATATTCTTTGGGCAACCAAATGTAACTACATAAATCCTTGATTTTTCAAGCACAATTAATACCAGCAAAATTTAATCAGGCAAGAACTATTAGATTAATATAAAGATAAACAATCGGCGAGATATAAATCAAACTATCGAATCTGTCGTACACACCTCCATGCCCGGGAATCAAAGAAGATGAATCTTTAACTTTTGCGTCCCTTTTGAATCTGGACTCCACCAAATCGCCAATTTGGCCAAAAAAGCCTATTAAAGCTCCGATAATTACTGAGTTTACCCATGATAAGTAACTAAGTACAACAAGTTTCATAATTACCATCGCTAAGATTGCAAACACAAAACCAAACCCAGCACCTTCCCAAGTTTTTTTAGGACTGACACTTTTAAGGAGTTTATGCTTTCCATACCTGATACCACCAAAATATGCCGCTGTATCACAAATCCATATTGTTATAAAAATTGATGCTATCGTCCAGCCACTCAATTTATCGACATCTTCAAAATATTCTCTTTTCAGTAAATAGGTGCTAAACGAGCTCTGTGTTGTAAATGCATATGAGAAGGACTCTCTTAAGCCAATTAATGTACTTAAACAAAGCGAGATAACGATTACCCCAGCCAGCGTTACGCTTCCATTGATAATTGGAGAACCCTGCTTACGAAATAATTCTACAATGAGAACCAATAAGACAAACTCAATTAAAATTATAGTGAACAATTGAAACTGCGGGTACAAAAAGTTAAGAGTCAAATCTGTGTTAAATATTTTACCTAAAATGTCACTCTGCATACGTTGAGATACAAAAGTGCAATTAATGAGAATTCCGGTTATAATTCCTACTAATTTCAAGGGCTTAATACCCTTATTCTCTGCCAGCTTATAAAATTCATAAAGAGACATCGTAGATATTAGCGTAATCAACGCGAAGAAATAATATCCACCAAGCAAAGAGCATAAAATTATTACTGGAATCGCTACAATAGCTACTATAACTCGTTTGGCAAGATTTTCAAATTTATGCATAGTTCGTCACCTGTAAAAGTTTCTTGAAATATCACGAGTTGTACGTAGATACGCTATGAATGTCACGAAAAACAAGCCGAGAGAAAGCATCAGTTCAAAAAGCATGGTTTCCACACCAACTGTGGCACCCGGTTTGGACAGAAGGTTATCCTCATTCAAACCAAAATACGATGCCAAAACGCTCATGAAATTATTCAAGAAGTGCAGTGCAATTGGTAAAGTTAAAGTCCCAGAACGATATCTTAATATTCCAAAGAACACGCCTAAACCAATAAGTGGGATAATTTCGAATGGATTCATATGGTATAAACCGAAAATAGTACCTGCCAAGACAGCAGAAACCAGTGGAGACATGACCTTTTCAAATATTCGCTGAATCAACCCACGAAATAGTAGCTCTTCAACAATAGCTGGAACTACTGCAGCAACGAAAATTACAAAAAGTAATTCTACAGATGTCTCAGAGCGAATCAAAAGCTTAGTTGTCATCTTGAAAGATTCCTTAATTGGCTCAATAATCTGGCTAATAGCATCGGGTAACGGAATTAGCTCCTGGAAAAAAATATAAGCTTCAAATACTCTTTGCAGAGCAAGAAATGAAAGCAGTGCCAATAAGGATTCAAGTCCTCCTGGAATTCTAAACTTAAAAACTTCGTAAGATTTTCTTGTAAATAACCGTGCAAAAATCAGAGTGGGTATAAAAATCAAGCATATTTCGGAACCAGCCATTAACCAGCGCATCTGCCACACTACATCGGAAGTTATACCAACTCTGCCAATTACGATGAACGTAAGAATTGCTCCAACACCTTGATATATAATAAAAATTGAAACCAGCACAATTATTGCAAAAACAGCGGGATTAACAGAATATCTTTCCACAAAAGATTTTTCTTCCAAGTCTCTTAATTGATCATCGTACATATCCACTTCCTTTATTAATCATTTCCATTTTAATCAGAGTTCTAATTTGATCATAGCTGCAAGCAATGGTAACATTATTTCATGATGACCTGTAAAATTAAACCCGCGTCCATACTTCTGGGTCGGTCTCTCAACAACGTTTACTTGTGGCCTATAATGCCTGATCATATCGAAATTAGCTGTTGTGAAGCCTCGCGTTTTATAGCCAAGGTTTCTCGCCACTGTTAATGCTTTCAAGAAAACCTCGGGCATTATTACGGCAGAACCAAAATTAAGAACCACTCCACCATTTTCCAGATCTTTTACAGAATTCACAAATACCTTGAAATCTCTATAACTTAGCTCGCCAACCGCCGCCCCATCCATTGTTGGATGCTGATGTGTAATATCGGTACCTATAGCCACATGAACCGTAACAGGTACATTTAATTTATAACAGTTTGCCAGTATACTTACTTTCTGAAATTTTCCCTTTTCATCACCTATTTTTTTACCAAGAACTTCTCCAAAACCAGCGTCCGAATTTTTCATTCCATTACTAATACTAAGGTTAATAAACTCGCCTGTTTCTTTAGCCATTCCAAAAGTACCGTCGTTTAAATTCTCCGCTACATCTTCGGAAGTAGCACCCCACATTGCAGTTTCAACATCATGTATAGCAGCAGCACCATTCATAGCTACATGCGTAATTACATTGCATTTAATTAAGTCAATAACAACCGGTGATAAACCCACCTTTATTACGTGCGCCCCCATCATGAAAATCACAGGTTTGTTTCTGGCTCTTTCAGCCGCAATAATTTTTGCCAGTTCTCTTATATCCTTACCAACAAGGATTGACGGCAATGAATTCACAAATTCCCTGAATTTTCCCCTTTTGGGATTAAAGGATCTACCAAATAACGATAATTCTACTTTGCTTTTCCTCTTCTTAATCTCTATAGTCTTAACATTCTTGGTACTTATTTGCTTAAATTTTGCCATAATATTAAAAATTTTTAGTTTATTTTTGCACGTATTGTGCCATTAGCAACTGTGTACTCTCTTAGTTCTCCATCAATAGAGCCAATAACAATCTTCGTACTTACTTTTACTGGAATTTTTCTCTCATCGTTTGTCATCCATATAAGAATTCTACCTTCGCTCTTAAAAAGGCCTCCTTCCTGTATAAGAGGCTCAATTACTACACAATCAAACGTGCCAGCAGTAACTGATACACGTTGGTAACCAAGGAATTTCACACCTATATTGTAAGTTGAATCTTTGAAAAAATTCTTAAGATAAAATCTTTCTCCCGGTCTAAATCCTGAAAGGTCCATTGTACGAACATAATAGAGAGCCGACAAAACATCATAAACATAAGGAGGTACTTTGTAAGTGCCTTTCTCAGTTGTTGCAATGTTATTAAGCTGATCAAACTCAGTTGAGGTATTATGTCTGTATTTTCCTTCGTGAAGTTTTTGACTAGAACGCCATGGAAAAACACCTTTTTTATCCAGCAGTAATTCGTATCTATCATCAACCTTATAAAACAGAGAAAATGTTGGAGTAGATTTGACAGTAAAAACAATCATTAAACATTCTCTGCCATAAATACTATCACCAGGTGAAATTGTAAAAGTAGCCTCTCCTGCCGTTATAAAGCTGTAATTCACATCGTAAATAAGTCGCTCGCCGATATCAAAAGCAGAATGAGAAATTATACGAAGTGTGTCATATAACTTAACTCTTGCAGAATCTTTCTGAGATTCAGCAGTATTCTGCGAATAAGCTAAAACTTCAATAGTAACAATTAGTATTATTATATTCCTTATAAAATATTTCACTTCTTCCACTTCCTCACTGAAAAACTTTACTTATCGATTAGTTTAATTGCTGTTTCTACTACTTCTTTAACTCCAATCTGATCCATACATTCACTACCACGACATTTACCATTTTTGCAGATGGGACATTTCATTGGATCTGGAACAAAAATTGCTTTCTTATCTGTCAATGGACCCCAGCGTTTTGGGCTCATTACCAAAACTGGTGGATAAAATCCAATTACGGGCGTACCAACAACAGCCGCAATATGAAGAGGACCCGTTGAATTTGACACAAAGAGTTTTGCACTTTCAATAAATGCTGCAAATTCCTTCAGACTGATGTTGCTTATAAAAGGTTTAACATTTTCACCTGTACCTTTTGTAACAGCATCCACAATATTTTTTTCATTTTGAGTACCTGTAACTGCTACGGAAAAACCCCGTTTAGCAAGCTCTTTTGCCAGTTCCGAAAACCTTTCGGGTTTCCAGTTCCGCGCCGAACCACCACTTCCAGGATGTAAAATAATAAGCCTGGCATTATCTGCAAAGCCAAGTTCTTTCCAGACCTTCTTCGCAACTTCTCTATCTTTCTCATTAATATTAATATGCGCTTCCAGATTTTTTAAATCTGTACATCCAAGAACACTCAAGAGGGATATATTGTACTCAGCCTCATGCTTTTCTACTGTCCTGCGATGCTCATAAACCCTTTTATTGAATAATAATGAATACCATCTATAACCAGTTCCAACGCGGTATGGTATTCCTGCCAACCAGAGTAACAACGCTAACCGAAATCTCGGGTAAGCAACAATGGCTAAATCAAAATTCTCTCTGCGTAAGTGCTTCAAGGTCTCCATAAATGGCTTGCATCTTCCGTTTTCCTGAGTATATAGAATCGTTTCGGCAACTCCCTCCATCAATTCGGCGGTATAATGGCTAACAAGCATAGTAACCTTTGCCGATGGAAAATTCCTCTTCAGTGCATTCACCAACGGAAGCGTTAAGATTACATCCCCTATTCTGTCTGTTCGCACTACCAATATTTTTTTAAATTTGTGCTTTTCCAATTAGTCCAAATTGAAATTTGAATCAATATACATAGGGATAAGCGTATATGCAAATATAACGGTCACAATAGGTTGTATCAATTTTTGTGGGGTATAGGATATACCCTAAGAGCGTGTTTATTAAAGGATTCTGCACGCAAAGCTAGAATGTTATTTGCACCTTCCTTGCTCCAACGCATACCTTGTCTCTTCATGCGTTTTTTTACAATAAGATCAGCCATTTTTTCAATAACACCAGAGCCATGTATACGGTTCGGCTGATATATCATACCCTGTAAATTGGTTTCAACATACTGTTTAAATTCTTCTAATGCAAAACCATGTTTTTCGTCTG
>Ga0078972_1002043_pt1 | contig 70052 bp, 52 predicted proteins | sample YelNatPaOPGAMG01_FD_67568 | JGI IMG/M metagenome (GOLD analysis project Ga0078972, IMG submission 67568) | Hot spring thermophilic microbial communities from Obsidian Pool, Yellowstone National Park, USA - OP-RAMG-01 (SPADES assembly) (version 2) | ecosystem: Environmental > Aquatic > Thermal... | reverse complement strand
ACATCGGCTGCCTTCTGCTGATCCTGATCCCTCACCACAATGCGCGCCATGCGGGTTACCGGCGGCAGCCGGCACTGTCTGCGTGCCGCCAGTTCGGCGGCGGCGAACGCGCGGTAGTCCTGGCGTATGGCCGCCTGTATGGTGGGGTCGTGGGGCATGAACGTCTGCACCACAACCCGCCCCGGCGCGCTGCCGCGTCCGGCGCGCCCGGCGACCTGCGTGATGAGCTGGAAAGTTCGTTCGGCGGCGCGGAAGTCCGGCAGGCTCAGCGCCGTGTCGCCGCTGATTATGCCCACCAGCGTAACGTTCGGGTAATCCAGTCCCTTGGCGATCATCTGCGTGCCGAGCATGCACTGAAGCTCGCCCCGCGCGAAGCGCGCCATCACGTCGGCATAGTCGGCCAGCCCCTGCATGCTGTCGCTGTCCACGCGCGCAAAGCGCAGTTCCGGCATGCGCCGGCGCAATTCCTCCTCCACGCGCTGCGTGCCCAGTCCGAAAAGGCACAGCTTCTTCCCGCATGCCGGACACGCCGGCGGCAGGGGACTTACGTTCAGGCAGTAATGACAATGAAGCTCGCCCGTGTGCCGGCCCTGCTCGAACGACGCCCCGTCGGCCTCCAGCGGCACATCGCGATGATACGTCATCCCCGCGCTGCAATACCGACACTGCACCACGTTGCCGCACGAGGCGCAGAAAACGTAACTGGCATATCCGCGCCGGTTCAGAAGCAGTATCGCCTGATGGCCCTCCTCAATGCACTGCCGCAACAGGTGTTCCAGCCGCCGCGACAGCAGATGCGGCACGCGCCCGCGATGGCGCGTCTCCTGCACCATGTCCACTATTTCCACTTCCGGCAACGCCAGATCGCCCACGCGGCGCGGCAGTTCAGCCAGATGGTACCTGCCCGCGACCGTTGCGACGCCTGTGCCGGCCGGCTGGGCGTTGAGCCAGCTTTCCAGCGACGGCGTGGCCGACCCCAGCAGCACGGGCACGTTTTCCAGCTGCCCGCGTTTGACGGCCAGGTCGCGCGCGTGATAGCGGGGTGCGCTGTCCTGTTTGTAACTGCCCTCGTGCTCCTCATCGACCACGATGATGCCCAGGTCCGGCTGAGGAGCGAAGATCGCCGAGCGCGCTCCGACGACCACGTCGGCCCCGCCGTCGGCGATCTGCTGCCAGTAGCGGTGCCGCAGCGCCGCCGGCAGAGCGCTGTGCAGCACCGCCACCCGGGCGAACCGTCCTGTGAACCGCGCCACCGTCTGCGGCGTGAGCGCTATCTCCGGCACCAGCACTATCGCGCGTCGTCCCTGTTCGATGACCTGGCGGATGGCCTGAAGATATATTTCCGTCTTCCCGCTGCACGTAACCCCGAACAGCAGCGTCACGGAAAACCCGCCCGCCAGCCGCGGACGCAGCTGCTCCAGCACGCGCCGCTGATCCGCGTTAAGTTCCACCGCCGCGCCGCTCTGTACCGGCGGACGCGCCGGCGCCGGCGGCGCGTCGTGAACCGCCACGCGCGCTATCTCTATCAGTCCCCCTTGCGCTGTCTTGCGGACGGTGGCGATGGTTGTGCCCGCCTCCCTCGCCAGATGCGCCACGTCTATCGACTCTCCGTCGCCCAGCTGGAGCATGCGCGCCAGCACCGCCCGGCGCTTCGGCGATCTGGTCTTCTCTATCGCCGCGTGCACCTCCTCCGCCGCCCGCGCCAGCCGCGCCACCAGCGCGTAGCGCACGCCGATACGCTTCTTCACCGCCGACGGTACGATCGTATTCAGAACCGTCCCCAGCGGACAGCAGTAATAGCGCGCCATCCACAAAGCCAGTTCCATCAGCGCCGGCGGCACCAGCACGCGCTGATCATCCACCGACAGAATCTGCTTTATCGCCGCCGTGGTCGAAGTCGTGGGGCTTATGGCGGTTACATAGCCGTAAGTCGGCCTGTTCCGCCTTCCCAGAGGCACTTTCACGCGCTGCCCCACGCGCAGCGACGCCGCCAGCCGCGCCGGCACGGCGTAGTCCAGCACCCCGTCAATCGCCCGTTCCAGAGCCACGCTGGCAAACGGCCCGCTTGCGGGCGCGGAGGGCCGTTCCTCCCCGCCGTCGAACAGTACCGGCTGTTTATGCTGCGCTTTGCGGTCCATCTGGTCAGTGCCGGAAGTCTATGTTATCGTGTGCGGCGGTTGCCGTAACAGAATCTGTGCATGATGGCGGATGAAACAATGCCGGCCGAAAGCGACGCCGCACTGCTGAGCCCCTATTATCGCGATCGTGTCAGGGTAGGCGGGGCGTGCGTGGTCTGTTTCTGCGTCATGTGGTGGGCGGGGCGTCTTCTGGCGATACCCACGTGTCCTTTCTACGAAGCGTCGCTTCTACAGCAGGCTTCCCCGGTGCTCACCATCATGGCGGTGGTGCTCCTGTTTCTGCTGTGCACCGCCGGCGCCGTTCTCATCGCCGGACCGGTCCGCTATAACGCCCCGCTGGCAGCAGCGCTGGTGGGGCTTTCAGCCATATCCATGCGCTGCGGCACCAGCCGCGATGCCATTTTCCATGGCCTGGCCACCGCCGGCTCGCCGGTGCTTTTTCTTGTGCTCGCCGGCGAACTGGTGCTGCTGGCGATCGTCGTCGGCCTGTGCGCCTGGGTGCTGGCGCAGCTTCATGCCATGAACATAATCGCGCGGAACGACGACGACCGCGACGACGAGCCGCAGCCCTCCGCGCCGGCCGTCCTGGCATCGCTGGGCATCCAGACGGTCTTCACCGTCGTGCTGCTTCTGCTGCTGTGCACCACCGAAGCCAAGCAGCAGGCTCTGGCGGGCACGTTCCTGGCGTCGATGCTGGGCGCCATGGGGGCACACCTGCTCATCCCCGCCGGGCGTTACGACTGGTACTGGGCGCCGCCGCTGGTTATCGGGATATTCGGCTACATCGTCGCCTGGGCCGACCCGCGGGGCATGCCCACGGCCAGCCTCTACGGACCGCTTGCCGCGCTGGCGCGTCCTCTTCCGCTCGATTATGCCAGCGCCGGTCCTGCCGGCGCCATCTGGGGCTACTGGATGGCCCATCGCTGGAGGCATCGCGAGAACGTAAGGGGGACATCCCACGCGGAATGAGTATCTGTATTCCCGCTTGCGCGGGAATGACGGCGGGTGGATGCGCACGCGAGGCAACGACGGCGTCTGTCCAAAACGCTGAGTCGCGTCGGCGCTAACCGCCGGATAACGCGCGGGGCGTGAATATAATAGGTCGGGGACTGCACAACGTGTCGGCCCGATCCGCGCTTCATCCCGCCTGTCCGTGGCCGGCGCTGCCGCCGCCGATCAACCTGCGTTTGTACGAGCTGCCCGAATCGCCGTGTCCCTATCTGCCCGGGCGCCTGGAACAATGCCGGGCTTTCCTCGCTGCCGCGGTCGCCCCGCATGTTTACCACCAGTTCATGGACGCCGGCTTCCGCCGCAGCGGCGAGTTGTTTTACCAGCCGGTATGTCGCGGATGCCGGGCGTGCATGCCCATTCGCATACCCGTGGACCGCTTCGCGCCCGGCAAGTCGCAGCGGCGATGCTTCCGCCGCAACTCCGACCTGCGCATTACGTTTGACAGGCCCTCTTTTACCGAGGAGAAATACGACCTCTACTGCCGCTATGTGACCCGTCGCCACCGCAAACCGGCCGTTCCCGAGCGCGACGAGTTTCAGGCGTTCCTGTGCACCTCTCCCGTCGAAACGGTTGAAATGGCTTACCGCGACAGCGCCGGGCGGCTGCTGGCCGTCGGCGTGTGCGACGTGTGTGCCGATTCGCTCAGTTCGGTGTACTTCTATTTCGACCCCGACCACGAGCGCCGCGGGCTGGGCACCTTCGGCGCCATGGTGGAAATCCGCCTGGCGCAGGAAATGGCCATTCCCTATTACTACCTGGGCTACTGGGTAAGCGGGTGCCGTTCGATGGAGTACAAATCCCAGTTCCGCCCCTTCGAACTGCTTCATCCCGACGGCGTATGGCGCGAAGGCACCGACGGCGCGGTCATGCGCAAACAAGACAGTCAGGGCATCCGAGAGCTGCCCTGACTGCATGTGAAACCGACTTCCCGCAGATTATTCGCTGTTCAGGATCAGGACCGGCAATCGTTCTACTGCGCCGACACCTCGATGTATTGCTCGACGCTGGCCAGGTCGTGCAGCACCTGCGGCGTCACCCTGATCGTCGCCGACGTTCCGGCCGACAACTGCGGATGAACCTTGTTGGGGCGCTTGGTCCATATGCGCCCGCCGCGTCTTTTCGGCAGCGGCCGGAAGTTGCGCGCCCTGAGCATCAGCGGTCCGGCGATGCTCCTGTCCTTCATGAAAAGCCGCTCAAGCGTCTTGCGCGCCGACTCGCGGCGAATCTGTTTCCTGATTGTTACCCGGACGGTCTGGCCGGGCTTTACGTCTATGGTCATGCTCAAGACTCCCCGGAAGCCTGCCTGCGCGTGCCGCTTCCGTTCCAAAGGCGGGAAGTATAGCGGGGCCGAGCCGCTTGGCAAGCGCTCCATCCGCGCAAAAAGCCGCCCACCCATCGCGCGAGAATCCGTCCGCGATGCGTTTTACAGGCCCACCGCCCGTAACCTTTCGCTTCCGCGCGCATCGAACCTTTCGGCGGCAACCGGAGATCGCATACATGATCGTGAAACTGATACTAAGCGTCGCGGCAGGCATTGCACTTGGGGCGGCCATGGGCTACATGGGGCAGTGCTCCAGCGGCACCTGCCCGCTGACGTCCACGTGGTGGCGAGGCGCAATCTACGGCGGCGTGCTGGGGCTGCTCGTGGGCATGTCGCTGATGAACAGGTCCTGAAAGCGTTGTAGTTGTAAAGGATTCACTGAACTGCCTTTGATACGACGAGGAGACCATCATGGCAACTGATTCCGAACGGTTCTTCCAGGAATGGCCGGCCCGCATGGCCAAGGCTAAAGCTGCGGCGGGCGACGCGGTGAAGGGCTTCGGCGCGCTGTTCGCCTCCGTCATGAAAGACGGCGCACTGACGCTCCGGGAAAAAGAACTCATCGCCCTGGGCATAGGCATCGCCCTGCGTTGCGAGCCGTGCATAAACCTGCACGTGCAGAAGTGCCTTGAAGCGGGCGCCACGCGCGAACAGATCATCGACGCCGCCAGCGTCGCCGTAATGATGCAGGGCGGTCCGTGCTTCACCTATCTGCCCAAGGTTGTCGAGGCCATCGAGGCCGTGCAACAGCAGCCGAAATAGTGCTTGTGCTGTTGCGTAACTCTTGCATGGACTGCCACTTATAAAGCACTCCGGCGCGGTTGAACGCTCCGAAAGCGTTCTTCCGCGCCGCTGTGCTGCGCGCGCCGGCGAGTGGCGCTGCACCGAGGCTCCCTTGCCGCGTTGGCTGATAACGCGGCGTCATGCGCCGCACATGTCGGGGTGCTGCTGGCTGGCGTCCGAAAGAAAAAGGCAAGTCGAGTCGCGCGCGGCTCATCTTCCTGTCACAACCAGGCCCGCTGATGGCCATATCATAATGTGGCCGATAGCTCTCATGCGCGATCGGTCCGGCCGGATATTTTTGAAACGTGTTGATGGCTGCGTCGTTGTAGCTTATGATGCGGCGCGTTTTGGGCGCGATCGGTTCACACCATTGAAGACGCTGGAGACGCCATGGACTTCATCTCCCGACTGATCTACCGGAAGCGCAGACTTGCCGACGCCGTGCGGCCTGTTGTCGAAGGCCTGGAGCAGCGGCAATTGCTGTCGGTAACCCTTGATCAGGACACGGGCATCCTCAGCATAACCGGCACGGACGAATCCGATGTGATAGTGGTTCGCCCGGCGGCCAACCGCGACAACATCCGCGTGCAGGTCAACGGCGAAAAAGCGTTCTTCGCCAAAGCCGACGTCAAGGGCATTACGGTCGATGCCGGCGCGGGTAACGATTACGTCAGCATCTTCCAGGTTGGCGGCAGGATAGAAATACCCGCCACCATCTCGGGCGGCGCCGGCGACGATACCCTCGCCGGCGGCGACGCCGACGACGTGATCATCGGCGGTGCGGGCCACGACCAGCTCCACGGCGGGCGCGGCAATGACCTGCTCCGCGGCGGCGATGGCAACGACACGATAATCGGCGGCGCGGGTGACGACACCGTTATCGGCGGGCTGGGCATAGACCACATAGTCACCGGCAACGGCAACGATGACGTGCGCGGCGGTAACAGGGACGTGATCGGCCGCGGCGCCTCGCCCTCATTCCCGGTGGCCACTTACACCGGCGACCCCAGCGGCTATTTCCCCAATCACATCCGCTACGCATATGGCCTGGGCGACCTGAGCGATGAGAACTACACCAACCGCGGGCAGGGGCAGGCCATTGCCATCATCATCGCCTATCGCACCGTCACGGCGACCCGCGACCTGGCCACATTCTCGAAGGAATTCAACCTGCCGCTGCCCAGTAAGAAGAACTTCCAGGTCGTAAAGGCCTATCGCGGCAAATCCTTCGTCGATGACGGCTGGGCAGGCGAGGCGCTGATGGACATCCAGTGGGCGCACGCCATAGCGCCGGCGGCCAAGATATATCTCGTCGAAGCTAAGACCAACATGTGGCCCGACATGCTCCACGCCGTGGATGTGGCTGTCGGACTGCTGAATCGTCGCCACGGCGGAGGCGTCGTGTCGATGAGCTGGGGGCAGGACATCGACCAGCCGTGGATGGAGATATTTGAGGGAACGTTCAGTTCGCCAGCGGTGAAGAACATTTCCTTCATAGCCGCGGCCGGCGACGCCGCCGTGCATGGATATCCTTCCACCAGCCCGTACGTTACCTCCGTCGGCGGCACGGCGCTGTACCTCGACATTTACGGCTCCAGAATCCCGTCCACCGCTGCTGGCGGCGGCGGGGGTGGGCCGGCGCCGGCACCGGCGCCCGCACCGGGCGCAGGCGCCAGCGAAGAACCGTGGGTTGCCGGCGGCGGCGGGCCCAGCACCGTCTTCGCCGCGCCGTGGTATCAGCGCAATCGCGGCAACCGCGCCACCGGCCTGCCCATCCTGTATCTCGCGCCCGACTACCGCGGTACGCCGGACCTGGCGATGATCGGCGACCCCGCCACCGGCGTGCCCGTGTACAACTCGCAGGGCGATATGGGCGGGGCGGGCTGGTTCACCATCGGCGGCACCAGTCTCGGTACCCCGATGTTTGCCGGAGTCGTGGCGCTGGCGAATCAACTCCGTCGAACCAGCGCACCGAAAAAGTCGTTCCTGGGCAATACTCTGAATCAGCGCATCTATCGTCTGGCCGAAAGCGGCCCGGACAGATACTTCAACGACATCCAGACCGGCGGCACGGCCAACTACCCGGCTCTGCCCGGCTGGGATTACGCCACCGGCTGGGGCAGCCCGCGGTGTCATACGCTCATTCCCGCGCTGGCCGAGCAGAAGTTCGTCTTCACCAGCACCACGCTTCAGGTCAGCGGCACACGCAGCATCTACATCAGCGGCCAGCAGGGCCAGACAGGTCAGGGTCAGCAGGGCCAGCAGGGCCAGCAGGGTCAGCAGCAGGTCGGTTTGTCGGGCCCGCAGTGGGTCGCCTTCAAGGGCATCAGCCGGCTTCAGGGGTTCAATACGCTGAACCTCGATGCCATCCACTTCACCAACATCTTCGGCGCCCCGCAGGACACCACCTACACCATAGATATCTACGGCATGGACCCCACAACCGGCACGGCCACGCCGGCCACCGTTGATCCCGTCAGCGGCAAGGTTACAGCCCCCGGCACGCCACTGTATCTCTATCGCATCGGCAACACGCTGACGGGCATCGGCTACTACACCATAAACACCACCACCACCCAGACCGTGCAGCAGGGCCAGCCGGGTCAGCAGACCGGCCAGCAACCCGGTCAGCAGCCGGGTCAACCCGGCCAGCAGCCCGGCGAGCCCCAGACCATCGTTACCAACACCACCAGCACGGGCGCCGTGAAGTTCGTGGGAACCATCAGCAAGGGCGGGTCGGTCGAGGGCGAGTTCTACGCCATCAATCCCGACGGCTCAAAGATCAAGAACGTCCTCCAGAACAAGGATATGTCGCTCATACGCGGCAAGTTCAAGAGCTGAGCCAGGAAGGGGGACATCCCACCTTTTTCTCCGGCGCGCCCCCCGTGCGGGGGAATTACAGAGGGGCTGAAACCATCCGGGCCTTCGCGGGCCACGGGAACGACGGGAGGACACCGGCCGCCAGCTCGGGCGCGATGGTTCCGGCCTGTTCCGGCATCGACGGCTGATCTAAGGAATGGACTGCCGCTTTCGCGGGCATGGCGGTTACGACGTTTTGCGCGAATCACCCGACCAGCGCCTTTGCGGGAGTGATTGACGGTGGGAGTATCGCGGGAATGATGGAATAGGTGCTGGCGCGCGGGACGACGGACCCTCGCGCGGAAGGGCCAATGCCGCAGGGGCAGGGAAGATGCGACTGTGTAGTACTTCGGGCTGGATGCGCCGGCGCCAACGCCGCACGTGCAGGAAAGATGCAGCAAGTCAACAGGCCAACCGGTTCTTCAGGTCTCGTCAACAGACAGACCTTCGAGCTGACCTGCAAAACGGGCGGTGCGCCTCGCATCCTCTGACATCCCTTGCTCCACCGGAGTAAAATACTGGCGAGGTGCAGGGGATATGCGCGTCGTGTTGCACATTCTCCTTCTGGGCGCGGCGGTGCTGGCATCCGCAGCCTACGCCGGCGGCGACGCACAGCCTGCCGGCAGACTTCTGGTGCATTTCCACGGCATCGGCGGGCAGCGATGGTGGGACACGGCTTTCGTAAATGCGTTGCGGGAAGGGGGGTTGGATGGCGAAGTCATAACCTGCAACTGGACCGATAATATCCATCCTCTGACCGTGTTGCGGGCCTGCGACCGAAACCGCCGCGAGGCTTCCGCCATCGCCCGTCTGATAACCGAGCGGTATCGGCAAAACCCGGCCCGCAGGATATACATAACGGGTCATTCCGGCGGGGCGGCGATAGCCGTATGGGCGCTGGAAGATCTGCCCGACGACGTTGTTGTGGAGGCCGTGGCCCTCATCGCCCCAGCCCTGTCGCCGGATTACGATCTGAGCAGAGCCCTGCGCCGCGTCCGCACGCGCATGTATGTGTTCAGCAGTCCGCGCGACCGCGTGCTGCTCGACTGGGGCACGCGCCTGCTGTGCACGATGGATGGGCGGCAGTCCCGCGCGGCCGGGCTTTATGGATTCGTCATGCCCGCCGGTGCCGACGTTCGCCAATACGCCAAACTCTCGCCGCAGCCATATCGCACGGAATGGCTGCGCTGCTACGGCAATCTCGGCAGCCACATCTGCGCCATGCGGCCGCTCTTCGCCAGATTGTACATAGCGCCGCTGCTGCTGACGGGTCGTGCGCCGACCCCGCCCGCTGGTGAGTCGGCCGCTCAGCACGCCGCGGCTCTCGGCAGGCAGAACAGCGACGGATGAACACCATACCGGGCAACCCCGCTCCAGCCGACATCCGCCCCCACGCCCCGTGGCCGGCGGCCGCGAAGGTCGCTGCTTATGTCATTCTCGCGCTGCTGGCGGCAGTATCGATATGGCTCGCCGACCGCCGCGTGGACGAGCTGAGCAGGGAACCTTCGACATCGCGGGTATCGACCACGCCCGACACATCTGCCGGTGCGGAGGGGTCTGTCGGGGCAAAGGGGGCGCGCAGGTGAAAGCGCAAACGCGCCATCGGCACGGGCACGCAAGGCCCGCGACGGCCTATTTTCTTCGTCGCAACCGCACCGCCGTCGCCTGCGCCAGACGCGGAGCGCCCAGCGCCATTGCCGCCGCGCCCAGGTGAACGACCGCACACCAGAGGATTCCCGCAGGCAGTCTGTAGGGTATGTCGTCGCCGAGGTTGGTATGTCGATATGCCAGACCGTGTTGAAGCCACGGCGTCGGCAGCACGTTGCTGAGAGCGCCGTTCATGGCGAAAAGCGGATGGCCTGCCACCAGCGCTGCTGCCACCGTCTGGCGATGCGGCCCGCCGAGCCACGCCGCAAGCCACGCCGGCCAGGTGAGCCACGCCATGGCCAGCGCCACCGTCAGCGCGCTGGCGGCCGGCGCGGGCAGACCGGCTCGGTTGATCGCAACGCTCACCGCTCCCAGGGCGCACGCATAGCACGCCAGAACGGCCGCGCAGCGCATCCACGCCGTCGCCGGCACCGATCCCGCAAGCGCATCGGGAACAGTCATGACGCACGCCGCGCCCGCGACAGCAGCCGCCGCAATCAACCTCTCGACTGGTTCAGTGCCGGTCAGAACCATTGCCGGCACAAGCAGCGTTACTATCGCTGCCGCGGCAAAGTACAGCGCAAGCCCCTGCGGCAGCGTCATCCAGCCGACAGCAACCAGCACGGCGGCGATCCCGGCCGGAGGTCCGCCCGCCGCCAGCAGCTTCCGCATGCCGATGCGCGCGCGAGCGTTCCCCGCAGCCGATGCCTGACCGAGCGCATGGCAAAGGGTATTCATCCACCCCAGCCTAATCGAATCGTTCGGAGAAGAAGTTGCCCGTGCAGAAGTTGCACGTCAGGCCTCGATGACGCGTTCTCCGCTTTGGCGGCCTGTGAGCACATCCGCAACGCCCGAGGCGCTCGACGCGAACAGCACATCCAGGTCTTCGCCGCCGCGCAGAACGTCGCTGGCGCTGTCGGCGGTTATGGTCCGGCGGCTGAAGAAGTATCTGACATTCAGCCCGGCCTGCGGGCCGGTAATGTGATCCACCCGAGCGGCATAGCTCAACTCCCGCAGCCACTCGCTGCGGATTGCCAGCAGCGCTGTATCATGTGAATCGTAGCGGGTGGAGGCGCCGACGAGCACATCCTCGCCCGACCCGCCCGCGAGCGTATCCTGTCCCGCGCCGCCGATGAGAATGTCCCGGCCGCCGCCTCCCGACAAAGAATCGTCACCCGCTCCGCCGACGAGTATATCGTCGCCGCCGGCGCCGACGAGCGTGTCGTTGCCGGCATCGCCATAGAACTCCACCGACCGCCCGAGCGCCGGATGCGCCGAAATGCGATCGTTGCCCGCGCCCCCGAACACGCGTATGCGGCCGGTGGGCGCGTAGTAGCCCACGACGTTGCCGCCGATCTTCACGGCTATCTGGTTGTTGTCCGCCGGCTCCAGCGCTATGACGTCGTTGCCCGCCGTGCCGCCCACCAGCAGATCCGTGCCGGTGCCGTCAGCCGACGGCTGGACCTCGGCGGGGCTTATCACGATTACCCGCGTCATGGCCGTGCTGGTGCCGTTGTCCTTGTCGATCGCCTGCACCGACACGGTGTAACTGCCCGGGCTGGCGTACACGTGGGTGGCCGACGTCGCGCCGCGCTGCGTGGTCTGGCTGGTGCTGCCGTCGCCCCAGTTGATGGTGAAAGCGAAGCCCGCATCGTTGTCGGCCGGCGATACATCGCTGGCCGCGAAGGTTATACGCCGCGTCTGTCCGGGCACGCCGCTGGCATCGCCGCCGACGTTCGTCATCGTCGGCGCCACGTTGGATACCGTCACATCGAAGGTGCCTATGCCCTGGCCGCCCGTCTCGTCGGTGACGATAACCACAACCTTGTAACTGCCGCTGTTGGGGTAGGTGTGTGCGATGTTGAAGGTCTTGTTATTCAGTATCAGCTGTTCGCGCGGCGAGCCGTCGCCGTAATCCACGGTGGCCGTCCAGCTGGCGGCGCTGGTGGAATCGGTGAACGACCCCGAACGCACCAGCGCTGCGCCTTCGGACACGCTGGCCGCGCTGCCGGCCGATACCACCAGCGTAGATCTGCCGATGGTGGCGGTCGATGTCGTTGATGCCGTGCTGCCGCCTTTGTCGGTGATGTTTATCGTTATCGTGTACACCCCCGGCGCGGCGTAGGTGTGCGTGCCGGTTACGTTGAACCGCCCGGCGCTGGCAAGCACGAACGATGCCGCCGACGGCGCCGTCCCGTCGCCCCAGTCGATGGTGCCGGTGAAGTCGGAAACCTGTCCGCGCGGATCGCCATCGTTCAGCGCGGCCACGGTAACCGACGTCAGCGCGGTGTTCTGCGTTCCCCACACATCTGCGCCTGTGGCGGTGAGCGGGGCGTCGCTCACGGTGGCGAAAGTCTTGACGGTTCTGGTTGCGCCCAGACGGCTCTTTATCTCCACGTACACCGGATAGCGGCCTTCGGAGCGATAAGCATTGAGTCCGCGCACGGTGAAGGTGCCGTTGCGGTTGTCGATTATCATGCCCGGACCCACCTGACCGTCGCCCCAGTTGATATCGGCCGAGAACTGGCTGGCTTTGGCGTGCGGGTCGTCGTTCCAGAACAATGCCACGTCGAACGGCGTGTTGCCCGCGCCGGCGACGGCCGTGAAGGGCTTGGCTTTGGCCTTTATCTTCCGGTCGCCCACGGCGATGGTGAAGGTTTCCTCGTCGGTGCGGCTGCCGGCCGACTGCGCCGTCACGCGCAGAACTATCGGGCCCCTGTAATCGGGATATGGCACGATCGTAAGCATGTTGGCTTCCAGAAGCGCGTAGGCGTTGGTTCCGTTGAGGAACTGGCCGTTCCACGTAATCGGATCGTGCTCCTGGTCGTATGCCTTGAGGTTTATGGAAATCGGCTGTGCGACGCCGGTCATCATGTCGCGCAACGGCGGCCAGAAGAACGGCGGCTCGTTCTGGGTGGGCGCATCGGGCACGGCGGTCACCTGAAAAGTCCTCGTGGCGGTGCCCCCGTGCCCGTCGCTCACGTTAACGGTTATTTGGCTGGTGCCGCTTGTCGGCGCGACGATGGTTATAACCGTATCTGTTACATCGCTGACCAGTTGCGCCCGCGTGATGGTCACGGTCTGAAGGGGTTTGCCGTTGAAATCCGTCTGAACCGCGGCAAGGCTGGTCAGCGTGTCGAAACCGCGCACGATCTGTCCGAATATGGTGTGACTGTAGTCCAGATGGCGCGTCGGGTTGGTGGTGAAAAAGAACTGCGAACTGTTGGTGTCGCGGCCGCTGTTGGCCATCGCCACCTGCCCTTTCCCGCTGAAGATGGCTTCGGGATGGAACTCGTCGGCGAACCTGAACGGCGCGCCGCCGGTCCCATTGCCGCTGGGGTCGCCGCCCTGAACGATGAACTGCCGCAGCGTCCCCACGCCGCCGGAAAGGTCGGTTATGCGGTGAAACGTCAGACCGTCATAGAACTCGCCGGCAACCAGTCCGGCGAAGTGATCGCACGTTACCGGCGCTATATCGCGCAGCAGCGCGAACGTCAGGTCTCCGTAATTGCCCACCGTCATCTTCACCCACGCGTTCTTCGTGTGCTGTTTGACCTTGAAACGCGCGTTGCTGCTGGTGAAGGTGTACGTCAGACTGTCGCCGTCGGCGTCGGTGGCGGTTATCGGCAGTATAAGCGCCTTCCCGGCCGGCACGTTCTGTGCGGCTATAACGTCCAGCACCGGTGCGGAATTGAGTAAAGTACGCTCTTCCAGCATTTCCAGAGCACGGCAGGCGGCCTGGAGCAGCGGCCAACGATCCTGCCGGCGTGCGGTATGCAGGTTACGGCAAGGCCGGGAATGCATATTACGGACTCCTCATTGATCCATCGGGAACGCACTATGCCCGCGAACAAGAGCGGCAGTCCGCGCGGAAGAACCGCCGTGCGCCGCCCGGGCGGCACGACAGCCCGGGCACGCCCGCGGGCGCGGATTGCGCTGGATTGTCCGCTGTGCACCTTGTACAATCATTTGGCATCCAATACAACGTCAGGGTCGCATTGCCGTGTGGCGGCGGCTTAGCAGTGCCGTGCCACATATGTATATTGCCGGAGGTCGCGTTAATGGGTAAATCCGAGCCGATAGAAGTTGAGGCCACCGTAGTAACGGCGCTGCCCAACGCCATGTTCAAGCTCAAGATCGACGGTTCGGACCGGGAAGTGCTCGGCCATGTCTCCGGCAAAATGCGCAAGCACTTCATCCGCATACTGCCCGGCGACCGTGTAAGAGTAGAACTCTCGCCCTATGACCTCACCCGCGGGCGCATAGTCTTCCGCCAGAGATAGCATTTCCCTGACCCTCAACTCCCGCGCTGCCGCAGGTCGATAATCATGGGCAAGCATTCCCATGAATCGGCCACAACGTATAATGACCCGGCCGGCATGGACTGGCCGGCAGGGAACTGGGTGCATGGACGCTACAACACGTCGCGGCGAGGCGCACGTAACCATATCCCGCGATGCCATACTCCACAACGTTAAGGTAATACGCTCCCGGCTCCGGCCGGGGACGCGACTGTGCGCCGTCGTAAAGGCCGATGCCTACGGTCACGACGCTCATATAGTCGCCGATACCCTCTGCAATTTTTCATACGATGCCCTCGAAGGTCCGGCTGTGGACGCCCTGGCGGTAGCCACGCTCGAGGAGGCCGACGCGCTCGGTCCGACGCCCGTGCCCGTTCATGTGCTCCGGCCGGTTGAGGCGGGCAGCATCCGCGATCAGCGCCAGATGCTGTTGTCGGCCGTGCGCACCGGGCGCGTGCTGACGGTGGTTTCGGCGCCGGCGGCGGCCGACCTCGGCCGTCTTGCCGCCGCGCTGGGCAGGCCGGCGGCCGTGCAGATCATGATAGACACCGGTCACGCCCGCGAGGGCGCAGCGCCGCACGACGTGCCCGCGGTGCTCGCCGCCGTGGCGGCTCAGCCGGCGCTGCGCCTTGCCGCGGTGTGCACGCATCTGGTCAGTTCGGAACAGCCGGACGACCCTTTCACCGCGCATCAGCTGGCGATGTTCCGCCGCATCATCGACAACCTTGCCCCGGCGGCGCCGCTTGTGCGCCACGTGGCCAACTCCGGCGGCGTGTTTCTGCATCCGGAGTCCCATTTCGACATGGTCCGCCCGGGCATAAGCATCTACGGCATCGACCCGACCGGCCGACCGACCGCCGCGCGCCCGTTGCGCCCGGCGATGAAGTGGACCGCGCCTCTGCTGATGACCCGCCGGGTGTCGCGCGGGCAGAGCGTGGGCTATAACCGCACGTGGGTCGCTCCGCGCGATACCACGCTGGGCCTGGTGGGAGTTGGATACGCCGACGGCTACATGCGGTGCTTTTCCAACCGCGCGGTGATGATCGTCCGCGGACGGACGGCGCCGGTCGTCGGCCGCGTCAACATGGACTATACCACCATCGACCTGCACGACGTGCCCGACGCCGTTCCCGGCGACCAGGTCACCGTCATGGACAGCGACCCGCTCTCGCCGGCGAGCGTCTATGCGCTGGCGCAACTGGCCGACACCATCCCCTACGAGATTCTCTGCCGCATCGGGCCGCGCATGTCGCGCGTGGTTCTGGAATCGCAGCCCGCTGCCGCCGACGAACCGGAAGCGCCGGCGCAGCGCCGACAGGCGGTGTAGGGCGCGGGCGCTGCGCTTCCGGACGGCGGGCCGGCGCCTGCCGCGCGCGTTGTTTTCCCGTCCGCAGACGCTAATCTTCATGCATGCCTTACAGCGGACTGGATATAAGCGGAAAGGTGTGTCTGGTAAGCGGAGGAACCAGCGGCATCGGGCGCGCCATCGCCCTCGGTTTCGCTCAGGCCGGTGCAATCGTGGTGGCCGGCTCGACCAACCCCGAAAAAGTGGCCAACATCAAACGCGAACTGGGCGCAGGGCACGAAGCCGTGCGGCTCGATGTCTCTGACGAAACCAGCGTCAGGGAGGCCGTGGATTTCACCGTGGCGAAGTTCGGGCGCATCGACGCGCTGGTCAACGCCGCCGGCATCATCAAGCGGCAGCCCTCGCTGGAAATGTCTGTCGCCGACTTCGAGCGCATTATCAAGGTCAACCTGACCGGCAATTTCATCATATGCCAGGCGGTGGGCCGGGTTATGAAAGACCAGAAACCCGACGCCCGCGGCATCCGCGGCAGCATCGTCAACATCGCCTCGATAAACTCGTTCATGTCGCTGACGGAGGTGCTGGCCTACGCGTGCTCCAAGTGCGGCGTGCTGGGGCTGACGCGCGGACTGGCCAACGAATGGGCGCAGTACGGCATCCGCGTCAACGCCATCGCGCCGGGCGTTTTCCCCACGGACCTGAACCGGCCTCTCATCGAGGGAACGGAACGCGGGGCGAACCTCAAACGGCACACGCCCATGGGACGGTTCGGCGATGCCGAGGAGCTCGTGGGAGCGGCGATATACCTGATTTCGCCTTCCGCAAGCTTCACCACCGGCCATACACTGGTGGTCGATGGCGGATTCCTGACCAAGGGCGTATGAGCGGTACGGTTCTGCGCGGCCGCGCGGCGCCCCTCGAACAGACTGTGCGAACATGGCCTTCACCGAACCGGTTCTGACGCGACGCATCCCCCGCGACCGCGCGCAGCGCGCAACGGTGTGGTATGAACAGTATGTCGCCACGGGCGGATATGCCGCTCTGAAAAAAGCCCTCGAAATGCCTCCCGAGGAAATCGTGCGCGTGGTCATCGACTCGGGCCTGCGCGGACGCGGCGGGGCGGGATTCTCCACCGGTCAGAAATGGTCGTTCATCCCCAGGCAGAAGACCGGTCCCCATTATCTGGTGGTCAACGCCGACGAAGCCGAGCCGGGCACGTTCAAGGACAGGTTTCTCATCGATCACGACCCCCATCTGCTGCTGGAAGGCCTTGCCATCGCCGCCCTGGCCACCCGCTGCGAGGTGGCGTACATCTACATCCGCGGCGAATACCACCGCCAGGCGCGCATACTTCAGCGCGCCATCGATGAGGCATACCGGCACGGCATATTCGGCCCGCAGGGCATTCTCGGCAGCGCCCGGTCCCTGGAATGCCATGTCCATCGCGGCGCGGGCGCATATGTCTGCGGCGAGGAAACCGGTTTGCTCGAGTCGCTCGAGGGCAAGAGAGGCTGGCCGCGCAACAAGCCGCCATTCCCGGCGGCGGCGGGCGCCTTCGGCCGGCCCACGGTGATAAACAACGTCGAAACGCTCTGCTGCGTGCCGCACATCATCGAGCGCGGAGCGGCATGGTTCCGCGGCATGGGCACGCCCTCGTCCCCGGGCCCGAAACTCTTCGGGATAAGCGGGCATGTGAACCGTCCCGATGTGTACGAGGACGAACTGGGCATCACGCTCGACCATGCGATAAACGTGCTGGCGGGCGGCATGAAGGGCGGACGTTACAAGGCGTGCGTGTGCGGCGGCATAAGCATGGGCGTGCTGGGACCGCACGAACTGGACATACGGCTGGACTTCGACGACGTTCGCATACGCGGCGGATGTCTGGGACTGGGCACGGCCGGCATGATCGTCATGAACGAGCACGTCAACATGGTCCGGGTCCTGCGCAACTGTCTGCGCTTCTATGCGCACGAATCGTGCGGGCAGTGTACGCCCTGCCGCGAAGGCTCGGTGTGGATGCGGCAGATAGTTGACCGCATACTCGATGGCGGCGGCCGCGCCGAGGACCTTCATCTGCTTCTCGAACTCGAAAAGACCCAGGGCATAATACCGGGTACGACCATATGCGGCCTTGCCGACGGCACCGCGTGGGCAGCGCGGACGATCATCAACAAGTTCTACGACGAATTCGCCGCGATGTGCCCGCCGCGGACGGGCGACTCGCCGGCCATCGTCCGCGGCGGCGCGGTGATCGTGCCCATGGGGTCCAATACGAGATAGCTCAGCCTCAGGCGCTTTTCCCCGGGCATCCATGAACATACAGCCTGTACGTCCACGGGAACGCTTCCTGGTGTTCGGTTCTCCGCTCATCGAGGAAGCCGAAATACAGGAGGTGGTGGCCAGCCTGAAAAGCGGCTGGCTGGGCACCGGGCCGAAGGTAGCGCGCTTCGAGCAGGATTTTGCCGCCTACAAGGGCGTGCGGCACGCCGTGGCCGTCAATTCCTGCACCGCGGCGCTGCATTTGAGCATGCTCGCGGCGCAGTTGCGCCCGGGCGACGAGGTCATCACCACGCCGCTCACGTTCTGCGCCACCGTCAACGCCATCATCCATGCGGGACTCAGGCCCGTTCTTGCCGATATCGACCCGCACACCATGAACATCGACCCGCGCGCGGTCGAGGCCGCCATCACGCCGCGCACGCGCGCTCTGCTGCCCGTGCACTTTGCCGGCCGCCCCTGCGAGATGGATGCTTTGTGCGCCATATGCCGGCGGCACGACCTGAAGCTCATCGAGGACTGCGCGCACGCCATCGAAACCGAATACCGCGGCGGCAAGGCCGGAACCTTCGGCGATTTCGGCTGCTTCAGCTTCTACGTGACCAAGAACGTGGTAACCGGCGAGGGAGGCATGGTCCTGGCGCGACGCGAGGAGGATGCCGCCGCCATAAAGGTCCTGGCGCTGCACGGCATGTCCAAGGACGCCTGGCGCCGCTTCAGCGACGAGGGCTACAGGCACTATCAGGTGGTCAGCGCGGGCTTCAAGTACAACATGATGGACATTCAGGCGGCCATCGGCATCCATCAGCTGCGCCGCGTGGAGAAATGCTGGCAGCGCCGCCGGCAGATCTGGCAGATGTATCAGGAGGCGCTGCGCACGCTGCCGGTGAAACTGCCTCCCGAACCGGCCCCCGATACCCGTCACGCCTTTCATCTGTACACCATCCTCATAGACCCGCAGCAATGCGGCATCGGTCGCGACGAGTTTCTCTCGGCCATGACCGCCCACAACATCGGCGTGGGGGTGCACTATCTCAGCATCCCGGAGCATCCGTACTACCGCCAGACTTTCGGCTGGAGGCCGGAAGACTATCCCAACGCCATGCTCGTCGGAAGGCAGACCGTTAGCCTGCCGCTTTCGGCCAAACTCACGGATGAGGACGTGCACGATGTGATACGCGCGGTAAAGGCGGTTCTGCGCTGTTAGTAGCCTGGTCGTCGCACTGCGTCGCGGCCGCTGCTGTCCGGGCGGGGCGTTATGACGCGGCGCCGCCGGCGGCGCGGTCTGTCGGCGTGAGCGACCGGTACATTTCGATCGAGCGTGCGGCTATGGCCGGCCAGGTGAACCGCTCGCGCACCAGCTGCCGTCCGCTTTCGCCCATCGCCGCGCGCAGCCGGTCGTCTTCGAGCACCCTGCACAGCGCGCTGGCGAACAGGCGTTCGTCGCGCCTGACCGCCAGACCGGCGTTGAACTGGACGACCTCCGGGAAATGGCACTGATCGGAAATGACCGCCGGCACGCCGCAGGCGAGGGCCTCCAGTATGGCCATGCTGAACGTTTCGTGTTCGCTGGGCAGACAGAAGCACGCCGCGTCGCGCAGGGCGGCCAGTTTGTCGCGCCCGTACAGCGGGCCGACCAGATGCGTCCGGTCTGCAATGCCGGCGCTGCGTATTTCGCGCTCGAAGGCGTCTTGCGCCCCCGCATCGGGACCGGCAACCACAAGCTGCACGCTCCGATTCGCCCTCGCCACGATGGCGAAGGCCCTCGCCAGCAGCACCAGCCCCTTGCCCTCATGCAACCGGCTCAGAAACAGCACATAAGGACTGTCGCCCAGCTCGGGGCGCAAAGCCCGGAAGGCTCCGTCGGCGGGCAGATTGTCGAACTCCTCGGCGAAGACTCCATTGTGGATTATCCACATGGGCGGGCGCAGCCGCAGCGGCGCCATGGCCTGCTGCTCGTCGCTGTTGAGCACGTGGAGCGCCGCCGCCCGCTGGAGCATGCGCCGATAGCCCAGAAGCAGCCCGAGTTTCTTTTTCAGACGCCTGCGCGACAGGCTCCACGGATAGAGCATGCCGTGTGGCGCCACGACATAAGGCACGCCCGCGCCGCGCGCCGCCCTGGCAGCGCCCAGAAGCAGCGGCGACCATACGCCGTGCAGGTGCGCCACGTCGGCATGTTCCATAAGCGGACGGATCGGCCGGGCATCGCCCCACAACGCGCGCGCGCCGCGCGGCGCCGGCAGATACTGGATGCGCACCGCGCCGATGCCGGGTATGCCTTCCAGGGCGGTTTCTATGGCTTTGCGGGCCGCGTCCGCAGCGGCGGCCGCGATGGCGATCTGGTGGCCCAGGGCGGCCTGCGCCGCGGCCAGGCGCGGCACCACCGTAGGCGGTCCGCCGCCGGCGGGGTCCAGCGAATCGATGAAGTGCACAATCCTCATTAGCGTCGGTGCATTCTAAGGCGGCCGCCGCAACCGCCCAATATCGCCGGACCGCCCGTGGAAAAGCGCGGCGTTGCGTCTATTATGCACCGCGCGCGCAACACGATGAGTAGTTCACGGCCGATTCGCGTAGTGGTGATCCAGCCGGCGCTGCCCAAATACCGGGTTCCGGTTTTCCGCGAACTGGCGCGCCGTCCGGGAATCGATCTGACCTTCCTCTACTCCACCATCCCCAACCTTCCCAACGTCGAGCCGGACGGCTTTCGCGCCATGCATGTGCCGCTGTACATCCGTCACTTCTGCGGCGAGCCGATATGGTGCCAGCCGGCGCAGTGGCAGTACGCTTCGCGCAGGACGACCGACGTGCTGGTGATCGAATGGGACATCCATCAGGTGCTGCTGGTGCCGGCGCTGCTGCGCGCGCATATCGAGGGGGTGCCGACGGTCCTGTGGGGGCACGGCTACTCCAAACACGAGAAACACTGCCGCAAGACGCTGCGCGATCTGGTGGCGAATCTGGGAACGTGCCTGCTGTTCTACAACCGCACGACGGCGCAGAAGTTCCTCGATGCCGGCTGGCCGCGGCAGCGGATTTACGTCGCCCTCAACAGTCTGGATCAGGCGCCGATACAGGCGGCAGCGCGGCATTGGCGCCAGTCGCCCGCAGCGCTGCGCGAGTTTCAGCGGCAGCACGGGCTGGCCGGCAGGGCGGTGGTGCTTTTCGTTTCGCGGCTCGAGGCCGACAATCGCGTCGATATGCTCCTTCAGGCGACGCGGATGCTCGCCGAAGACAGGGTGGACCTGGTAACCGTGGTGGTCGGCAAGGGGCCCGACGAGCAGCGCCTGCGGAAGATGTCCGAAGATCTCGGCATATCCCAACGCGTTGTCTTCACGGGCGCCATCTACGACGAGATGGCGCTGGCGCCGTGGTTCCTTTCGGCGCGGGTGTTCTGCTATCCGACCAACATCGGGCTGAGCATTCTTCACGCGATGGGCTACGGCCTGCCGGTCATCACCAGCGACCGCATGGACGCGCAGAACCCGGAAATCGAGGCGCTGCGCCCGGGATACAACGGCCTGGTCTATCGACATGGCGACGCCCGCGCGCTTGCCGATGCGCTGCTGCGCATCATACGCGATGACGCGCTGGCGCAGCGCCTTTCCGAAGGCGCATACCGCACGATCGCCGAAGACTTCAATCTTCCGAAAATGGTTGACGGCATCGAAGCGGCCGTGCGCTACGCCTGGAGCCGGCGCGGCTGAACCCATCACGCATAGCCGGGGCGGTGATCCGGCGACTGCCTGCCATGCCGCAGACGCCGCGCCAGCGCCTGTCCCAGCCGGTAAACGCTCACCGGCGAGCGCATGGCAAGGCATTGCAAATCGATGTCCTCGTCGTGCTTGATGCAGAATCGGCCCAGATGCATAAGGCGCTGTTCGTCGTGGCGAACGGGCAGACGTTCCGCGTGCAGGTCAACGCTAAGCCCCGTTCTCAGGCCGACTTCGCGGGCAACTGAAATGACGGACGCGTTGTACCGCCCGTCGGGCCACGCGATCGAATCCGGCGTTTTGCCGGTAATGTCGGCCAGCGCCTGCTGGCAGCCCTCGATCTGCGCGCGCGCCTCCTCGGGCGCGTAGTTAGTCAGCACCGCGTGGTGTGCGGTGTGATTGCCGATGACGATGAGCGGATCAGCCGCCAGCTGCCGCAGCTCCTCCGGACTGAGCGGGCGGTCCAGGTCGCCTGCGCAGTCGAGCGCCCCGGCGCCGAACTCATCCATGATAACTTTCTCCACCTCGTGGGTCCGGCGTGCGCTCAGATGAGCCAGTTCGCGCAGCACATTCGCCGGCGCAGCGCCGGCCGCCCGCCGCTTCCGCCACAGCACGTCCCACCAGAAAGCCTTGCCCAGGCGCACGTGGTCGCTGCTGACATAGACAGTCGCCGGCACGCCAAACTCCCGCAGCACCGGCAGAGCCAGCAAATTGTTGTAATAGCCGTCGTCGAAGGTGAGCATCACGTACCGCCCGGACGGGTCGATGCCGTCGGGCAGATGCCGCGGCGTGATGAAGCGATATCCCCGGCTGGCAAAGTGTTCCACGACGCGGCGAAGCTCGGCCACGCTGAAACATTGCGGCGAAAGCAGCGGTTCGTCGGCCAGCCGGCGCGGGTCGTCAACCAGCGCGTGAAAGGCCAGTCCCGTCAGCGTGCCATTGCCAGAGGATATTGCCGCTCCGGCCCGGCAGACCAGCCTGTCGGCCAGCCTGAACATACGCCCCAGCACGTTTCCCATTCAGGGCGACAATCTACGCCCGCCGACGACGTCTCGCAACCGCAGCGACTTTCGTGTGGACATGGCCGGCAGCGGCACACATACTGCCGGCATGAGGCTCCCGGACGCGGCGCTGGCAAGAATGTGGGGCGCGGCTGATCGCCTTCTCGATCTCTACTGGGAGAAGCGCCTGGGAATCGACACCGCCGGCCACGTCGCGGTGGACTACCCCGATGCCAGACCTTACATGACGCTGCACTACCGGATCTACCTGGCCATGCTGCGGCGCTGTGGGCCGGGCGGCGACGACGTGGTGGTGGATGCCGGCTGCGGCAAGGGAAGGGTATTGTGTTGTGCGGCCCGCTTCCCCGTGCGCCGGGTTGTGGGGGTGGAGATAGATCCGCAATTGTGCGCCGCGGCGCGCCGGAATGCCGCCCGCATGCGCGGCCGACGGGCGCCGGTGGAGGTTGTAACCGCCGCGGCGCAGGATTTCGACTACCGCGAAGCGACCATCGTGATCATGTTCAATCCGTTCGGGCCGCAAACTCTCCGCAAAGTGGTTGGTCGCATCGAACAATCGCTGCACGGCAATCCCCGCAGGCTGCGCATGGTGTATTTCAACCCGGTGCATGAGGATCTGCTGGCGTGCGTGCCATGGCTGCGGCGTTACGAGCACTGGCCGGCGCGCCTGCTGACGGGCATGAAGTTCGCGGTATCGTTCTGGCAGACGACAGGGCGGTAGTGCTGGTCCTGCGGTCTGGGGCGCACTTACCGTCGCGTCGCGCCGCGCATCGCGCGGCGCAGGAAATTGATCGCGCGGCGCGCCCACAGGCGCAGCGCGTCGCCCGCAGTCAGCACGCGCATGAAGCACGCCGAGAGCGGCCCGCGGCACACGCGGATCTCATAGGCGGGCGCCGCAACTCCGCCGAACTGCTGTTTGTAGAAACTCGCGCCCCACAGCAGGTTGAATCGCCCGATACCCCTGTCAATGAGCCGCTGAACCGTCAGCCACAGACACACGTTGCCGAGGTTCAGCCGGTCGTATTGCGGGTCGTGGCCTATCAGCGCCAGAAACGCCTCCTGGCGGTGGATGTAGCACAGGGTGCCGCCGACCAGCCTGCCCGCGCGGCGCACGGCGAGCATCAGGCCGCTTCTGGCCGCCAGCCGGGCGCGGCGCATGAGAACGTCGCCCTCGAATCCGCCGTGCACACCGCCTCTGGACTCGATGCGCGCCCGATTCAGCGCCACCAGCTCTTCCACCATCTGCGGCGTGATCTGCCCGTTCTCGTGAAATGCCATCTCCGCATCGGGCCATTCCCTGCGCAGACGTCTTTCGTAATACGGCAGATGTTTGCGCGTGCGCGGACCGAGTCGGGCGAGGTATTCGCCCGCCGTCCGCGGCAGGTCCACGACGGTCATGGGCATGGTCCTGCCGCGGGGCTGCCACCAGGCGCCGGGGGTGTCGGGCAGAACGGGCGCCGGCATCAGCCACACGTGTGCCGCGCGGGCGCCCAGGTCCTTAAGAAGGTCCGATACCTGCCGGCCCGTCAGCGATGGCGGCCCGAATACGTGCACGCGCGCAAAGAGCCGTCCTTCGGTGCGGTAATAGACGGCCTCCACGGGGTTGCCCGCGTCATCGACGACGATGCGCGCGCGCCGCGCCGGGCAGGCGTGAAACATGGTGCAGAAATCCGCCGACGAAAACCACCCGACGGGCATGGCGCGCAGCCGCTCCATCAGGGCGTCGGGCACTTCTTCGATGGGCAGGTCGATGACCCGCGGCGAGCCGGCGGAAGATAGCGGACCGGGTTTAGCGCTCATGGTTGTGCGGCCGACGCCGCGGCTGCGGCAGGCGGCGCCGGGCTCATCGTCGTGTCAGAAAACGGGCTCGGCCTGCGCCGGCCAGGTCTGCGGCGAGCTGTTCCACTCTTCGAATGCCGCGCCGGGGGCGCTCCGGCGGCGCATGCTCAGTTCCCATCTGCCCAGCATGATGGCGAAGGCGAAAAGATACAGGTTGCCCAGCATCGACCCCTGTTTGCACGACATGAGCACCTCGAAGGCGAACAGCGCGGCCAGCGCCGCCAGCGTGCCGCGCTGAAGCGGATCGCGCCATACCTGCCGGTGCAGCCGGATGATGGACCGCGTTGCCAGGAAAAGTATCAGCAGGAAGAGCGTGAAGCCCACCAGTCCCAGTTCGCCGAGGACTTCAAGGGCCACGAAATGCGGATACAGACCGAGTATGCGCGGGTCGTATGAGGCCGAGCTGCCCAGTCCCACGAACAGGTTTATCGGCGTTCCGCTGAGCCAGTTGCTCAGCAGTATCAGCGCGGTGCGGATGCGCCCGCCCTGATAGTCGGAGATCATTTTCTCGTAGTCCCAGCGTCGTACGTCGCCGAACTCCTCATAGGCCCAGTACGCCGCCGCCAGCAGCAGGAATATGGCCAGCGACGATGCCAGAAAACCCTTCACGCTGCGCAGACGGCGGCTCATGGGAACGAAGGCGATGAACACGGCGGCCAGCGCGAATGCCTGTCCGCGCGCCGCGCGCACGCTGACGGCCAGTCCCAGCAGTATCACCGCCCAGCGCATGAACTGCCAGAAACGTCCGATGCCCACGAAGTTCAGCAGTATTCCCGAAACCACCACATAGCCGGCCATGCTCGCTATGGCCAGAGGGTTGCCCGAATCCAGACGCTGGTTCTGCGACCAGATGGCCACGCTCCACTTGACGAACCGGCCTTCCCATCGCGAGGTGGTCATCAGCAGCGTGAGCATTATCGCGCCTATCGTCAGCGCGCTGATGAAACCGGTGCGCAGGTCGTCGTGGTCGGATATCAGCAGGGGGGTCAGCACAAGGAAAATGAGCACCGTCCGCCACGCCTGCTGCCATACGTCCAGCGTGCCCTCGGGATAAACCGACCAGAAATACGAAGCCAGCGCCAGGGCGAACAGCGCCAGCGACAGCCAGCCGGCGGGGGGGTAGTTGGCCAGCGGCCGCTGCCCGCGGATGAATTTCACCAGTATGGCGAATATCAGCAGCGCTGCCGTGCCGTAGTTGGTCAGCGAAAGGTTGTAAACGAAAAGCGGGTCCTGCGACTGCGTCCACTGCTGGATGCCGTAGTTGCACAGCACCACGCCGAGCACCACCGCCGGCCGCCACACGGCCAGCACGGCCATCAGCAGCATGAACGCTATGTATATGCTCAGTATCAGCACGATTATCGGCTCCGAACAACCGGGTGCGCCGCCGGCGCCATCGCGTTGCGGCAGTCCGGCCCTGTTGCCGGCCGCCGCGCACGGGCATCCGCAGCGCGCCGCCGCGCGCTTTATCGACGACCTTGACTGCTCTCATTATCGTCACGGCCGGCATGTCGGGATAGCCCGTTTGCCGGCATGCAGCCGTGCTTCTTGACGGTCGCAAGGTGGGCTGTACCCTGCGCGCATGCGCATACTGACGGTCTGCCGCGACCTCTCGCGGGGAGGCACGCAGCGCGTGGCGTGCACCTTCTCCATTGCCTACAAGCGGGCCGGGCACGAAACCGCCGTGCTCGCGTGGTGCGGCGACGGTCCGCGCCGCGCATCGCTGGAGGCCGCCGGAATACCGGTCTTCAGCGGCGCAGGCGGCCTGGCCGCCGCGGTGGCGGCTGCCGACGCCTTCAGGCCCGATATTATCCACATGCATCGGCCGGGAATGCGCAACGATGCCGAAACCGAACTGCTGCGCGTTCTGCGCCGTCCCGACCGCCGGGTGCTCGAAACCAACGTCTTCGCGCGCGTCGATCGCTCGCCGGCCGCGGACCTGATCGATGTGCATTTTCAGCTGTCGGCATGGTGCATGTGGCGATGGCGCCGCTGGCTGGGCGCCGAACGGCGCCAGCACGCTGGAGTGGTGGTGCCCAACGCCGTCGAGGTTGCCGATTTTCAGCGTGCTCCGGCCGGCGACATAGCTGCATTCCGCGCCGCGAATGACATCCCCGCCGACGCCTATGTGTGCGGGCGCGTGGGCCAGCCCGCCGCGGCCAACTGGCATGTGCAGATACTGCGCGCTTTCGACTGTCTGGCCCGGCGCCACCCCGGGGCGTATCTGGTGCTGGTCGGACTGCCGCAGAACCTCCTTTCCGATCTCGAATCGCTGCCTGCCGACGTCCGGCGCCGCGTACGCCGGCTGCCGCTGACCGATTCCGACCGGCAGCTGTCGCTGATCTACTCCTGTCTGGACTGTTTCATTCATGCGGCCCACTCGGGCGAAAGCTTCGGGCTGGTGCTCGCCGAGGCCATGCTGTGCGGCTGCCCGGTCGTGACCGCCAGTCGTCCGCACAAGAGCAACACGCCCGTGGAACTGGTCGGCCATCGCCGCGGCGGACTGGTGGCCGGCTCGGCAAAGCGCCTGCCGCAGGCGGTGCTGGCGCTGTGGGCCGACCAGGAACTGCGCCGCAGCGTGGCAGCGACCGCGCGGCAGTGGGTGGAAAGCCGTTATGCGTCCGATAAGGTGGCCGCCACGGCGCTGCGCGTGGCGCAGATGGCACTGGGATGCACCGACAGGCGGCGGCTGATATCGGCGCTGGAAGCATGCGGCGACCTGAAAACCGAAACCACCGATGCCGAAATACGGGCGCTTCTGTCGGACACTCTGGGCGGCCCCGACCCGCTGGAACTGCTGGCGATGCGCATCGTGCACAATCCGCTCGTGCAGCGCGCGATATGCGCGTTTCTTCGCTGGAGATATGGATGAAACGGCCTTTCCCGCGGCGCCGATCGCCGCGCGCCGTTATCCGTCGGCAAAATTGACTGCGCGACCGGCGGGACTAACATTACGGCAGACGGGGATGGAGTCCCCCGCGCGACCGCCCTTCGGGGCTGATGACTCCTACCGGACAAACCTGGTGGGAGCAGCGCGGGCGGGTTCCGGCGGCTCCTTCCGGGGGCGAACCTGAAGGAGCCCTGCTGATGCATCAGTCTGACCAACAGGTTGCCACACCAGCCCCGACCGGGCCGGACGGGTCGGACAGCAGCGAGACTTCTTTCGTGAGCATTCTTTTCCGTCGTCCGGAAGACCTGCAACCCGCGCAGCAGGAGGAGGAGTTCTTTCGCGATCTCAATATCGATCAGATCATAGCCGACGTTATCGCGCCCTTCAGAGAATACGACCTGTCGCCGTTCTTCGGCGCGCCCCTGAGCGACATCGACTCGGTCGTATATCGCCAGGAGGTGATGCGCGATCTGGAGGACGCGCGTCTGCGTGAAGCCGTAATGCGCTTTTCCCGCGCGATGCAGTCGATGCGCCAGCGGCTGCCGCGCGCCGGCGAACACTACTACCCCTACGAGAAAGAGCGGTACTTTCTCAGCGCCGCGTGCACGTACTGCCAGGCCGTTTCCGCCCTCGCCGGCGATCTGGCGCAATTCCCGCTCGGCTCGCGCGGCATGCGCGCATTTCGCGATTTCCTGGCGCAATATGTCGCCTCCGCGAGGTTCGGAAAACTGGCGGCCGACGCCGCGAAAGTCGAGGCTGATCTGCTGGCCATCCGCTACTGTCTGCTCATCAGGGGCGGCAGCATCACCGTGCGCCCGTTCCGCGACGAAAGCGACTACACCTCGGCCGTCGAGGCCACGTTCGCCAGATTCAGACGCGGACGGGTGAAGGACTATCGCTCGGCGGTTCCCGCCGCCCGCTCGATGAACCACATCCAGGCGCAGGTGGTCGAACGTCTGGCCAGGCTCTTTCCCGAACCCTTCGCGGCGCTGCTGGCCTTCTGCCGCGAACACGCGGACTTCGCGGATGCTGCGATAGCCCGCTTCGATCGCGAGGTGCAGTTCTACATCGCGTGGTTGACCTTCATCGAGCGCTTCCGGCGCGCGGGTTTGCGGTTCTGCTATCCGGTGCTTTCCCGCACATCGAAGGAACTGCACGTACGCGAGGGATTCGACCTCGCTCTGGCGGCGCGCCTCGCCGACGCGGGGAAAACCGTCGTTACCAATGATTTCTTCACCCGCGGGGAGGAACGCATTCTCGTGGTGTCCGGGCCCAATCAGGGCGGCAAGACCACCTTCGCGCGCATGTTCGGACAACTGCACTATCTGGCCGCCCTCGGCTGCCCGGTTCCGGCGGCCGAAGCCCGCCTGTTTCTGTTCGACCGGCTGCTGACCCATTTCGAGAAGGAGGAAAGGGCAGCCACGCTGCGCGGGAAACTCTACGACGATCTTGTGCGCATGCGGCGCATAATCGCCTGCGCTACTCCCGACAGCATCGTCATCTTGAACGAGGTCTTCTCCTCCACAACCGTCCGCGATGCCCTGTATCTGGGGCGGAAGATAATGGCCCGCCTGCTGGCGCTGGACGTTCTGGGCGTATGCGTGACCTTTCTGGACGAACTGGCATCGCTCAGCGGGAAGACCGTAAGCATGGTCAGCACGGTGGATCCGTCCGACCCGGCCGTGCGCACGTACAAGGTGGTGCGCAGGCCGGCCGACGGTCTGGCGTATGCCCTGGCGATCGCCGAGAAGCATCGCGTTACCTATGCCGCGCTCAAGGCGCGCATCAGAGAATGAACGTGCTGCTGCTGCATCCCGACCGCGATTTCGCCGCAGACGCGGCGCTGCCGTGGAACGCGCCGGCGCTGGCGCAGGACCTGGCGCTCGATGTTCTCATCGGCGCAATGGCCGGCGGCGACCCCGTCGTGTTCGAGGTCTCCCGGCAGGCGATCCTCAATGCAGTGAACAACGACATACAGACCATCCTCTACCGGCAGGCGGTCCTGCGCGACTGTCTGGAGAACCCGGCCGTCGTGCGCGAACTGTATGCCCTGGCCGTCGAGGTTCTCGAGAGAAAGCGCGCGCGCTGGTTCGGCTTCTTCACGCGCTATCCCGCGGGGATTCTCTACGAGGCGATAGAACTCCTCCGCATGCTTCTGGAGATGCTCAGACGGCTGCGCCGGCTTGCCGACAGCCACGCCGGGCGCTTCGCCTCCGCAGCGTTCACGGCGCTGTTCAGCACGATCAGGAGCGAAGTGGACGACGCGTGGCTCGAGAGCGTCCGCGGGCATCTGAAGGAACTGAGATTCCGCGGCGGCGTGCTGCTCAGCGCCGAACTGGGCGAGGGCAACGCCGGCGGCAACTACGTTCTGCGTCGCGACGGGCGCGGCGCCCGCGCCTGGCTGTCGCGCCTTCTGGGGCGCAGCGGCGGAGGATACACCTTCCGCCTTCATCCGCGCGACGACGCCGGCGCGCGCATCGTCTCGGAAATACGCGATGCCGGGATAAATCGCGTGGCCAATGCCCTGGCACAGTCGGCCGAGCACGTGCTGAACTTCTTCGTGCAGCTGCGGACGGAACTGGCCTTCTACATCGGCTGTCTGAATCTGCGCGATCGTCTGTCGGCCGCGGGCGAGCCGCTGTGCTTTCCCGTGCCCGCGCCTGCGGGAACGCGCCGGCTGCGGTTCGACGGTCTGTACGACGCGTGCCTTTCGCTGACCATGGGCCGGCGCGTGGTGGGCAATGCGGCGGATGCCGACGGCAGGGATCTGGTGGTGATAACCGGCGCCAATCAGGGCGGCAAATCGGTGTTCCTGCGCAGCATCGGGCTGGCGCAGCTGATGATGCAGTGCGGCATGTTCGTGCCCGCCGCATCGTTCGAGGCGGAGATATGCACGGGGCTCTTCACGCACTGGCGCCGCGAGGAAGACCCGACGATGAAACACGGAAAACTCGACGAGGAACTGGCGCGCATGAGCGAGATCGCCGACCATCTGGCGCCCGACGCCATGGTCCTGTTCAACGAGTCGTTTGCCGCCACCAACGACCGCGAAGGCTCGGAAATCGCCGGCCAGATAGTCGCGGCGCTGCTGGAGAAGCGCGTAAGGGTGTTTTTCGTGACTCATCTGCATGAGTTCCCGCGGCGCATGTTCGAGCGCGCCGCCGGCGGCGCGCTGTTTTTGCGCGCCGAAAGGCTGCCCGACGGAACGCGCACTTTCAGGGTCGTTCCCGGCGAGCCGCTTCTGACATCCTACGCCGAGGACGTTTACCGCGCAGTGTTCCAGGGCGAGGGTGCGGACGAGCCGCCCGATGCTTCGGAGCCTTCAAACCCCGCGCCCGCAGCGCCATGATGCGGGGGTGATTGCGATGTGTGCCAGGAAACGCAGACCCGCCGATGACGTCGAACGCCGCGAGAATGCGCTGCGTCCGTCGCGCTATCTGGGCTACGACCGCGATCAGCTCGGCGTGTACCTGATGAATCGCGGCGCCTCGGCCATAGCCGAATCCCAGTTCCGCCGCGCGATCTGGCTGAACCCCTTCGAGCCGCTGTTCCGCGAGCACCTGGCGTTGTGTCTGCTGCGGCAGGGGCGCCAGGCCGAGGCGCTGTCGGTGGTTATGGAGGGGCTGTCGGCCTTTCCCGATTCGCCGCGCCTTGCCCGCGTCAAACGTCTTATCGAAGGCACAGCGGAGGGGCCGGACCGGGCCCGCGGTTGTGACGACGGCCGGATGCCGTAGCTCCGGAGCCGGCCGCCGCGCGGGCACTTGTGCGGCGGCGGCCTGTCGCGGAAAGTATCCGCGATCGGCGGCTGGCGAACGGCTGCCGCGGGACATGCGGACATACCGCGTATTGTTTGCGGATTCCGCGAAAGGTGGCAGTTATGGCCTTGCGGCTCCTTGCGCTGGCGCTTCCGGTACTTGCGACGTCGATTCTGGCCGCCGCGGCGGACGGATTCGAAAACTTCATCACGCGCCGCGGCGACGTTCTGATGGACGGGCAGCGCGAGTTCCGCTTCATCGGCATCAACATGCCCGGCCTTATACTGCCTTACGATTTTACGCTTTCGATCGACGAGCGCATGAAACTGCCGATTCCCTGGGAACAGGAAGACGGTTTGCGGACACTGGGTCAGATGAGCGCGCGCGTTGTGCGCTTGTGGAATCTGCCCGTCAGGCCGCCCTCGCAGAAGGACAGACCCACATGGCACCACGTTCAGGGACCCGGGCAGTTCAACGAGGATTCGTTTCGCGTGGTGGACAGCGCCCTTGCGCTGGCCAACAAGTATGGCGTGCGCGTGATCTTCTGCCTGACGGCCGAGGCCGGCGATTACCTGGGCGGCATCGGCACCTATGCTGCCTGGCGCGGGCGCAGGCGCGAGCAATTCTGGACCGACCGGCAGGTTATCGAGGATTTCAAAGCCACCGTGCGTTACGTGCTGACGCGCCGCAATACCATCAGCGGTACGGCCTACCGCGATGACAGAGCCATCCTGTGCTGGGAATTCGGCAACGAGCTGCGCAGCCAGCCCGACGACTGGGCCGCCGAAATGGCCGCGTTCATAAAGAGCATCGACCCGAACCATCTGGTGATGGATGCGCGCGACAGCCGCGTGCCCGCTGAGCCCCTGCCCGACATAGACATCTACACCCGCCATTACTACGGCGGCGACTGGGTAAGGGCATGTGCTGCCGATCGGGCGAAACTCAAGGGGAAACGCCCGTTTATCGTCGGCGAGTTCGGCCTCAGCGCCGATGTGGCGATGGTGGGGCGATTCCTTGACGAGGTTATCGCCAACGGCACCAGCGGAGCGCTGTTGTGGAGCATGTATTTCCACCACCGCGACGGGGGGTTCTGGTGGCATCAGATCTTCACGCACCCCAGCCTCTCGTCGTACCACTGGCCGGGCTTCTCCAGCGGCGCGGCGCAGAAGGAGAGCGAACTTCTGGCGCTCATGCGGCGGAAGGCTTTTGCGATTCAGGGGCTTGCGGTGTCGCCCGTGCCGGTGCCCGACCCGCCCGAATTGCTGCCCATCGGCGAGGTGCCGCTGATCTCCTGGCGCGGCTCGACGGGCGCCAGCGGCTACGACATCGAGCGCGCCGCCTCGGCCGACGGACCATGGACGACCATCGCGCGCGACGTCTCCGACGCTGATACCGCTTACCGCCCCCTGTACAGCGATACCTCCGCGCGCACCGGCGGAAGGTACTGCTACCGCGTAGTGGCGCGCAACAGCTCCGGACGCTCGCGGCCGTCGAACGTGGTCGGCCCGATTCATGTCGATGTTGTCTGCTTGGCCGACGAACTGAAGGATTTCTCTCTTGCGGCAGGCCGCTCGGACGGCCTGAAGATCGTAAACGACCACAACGCGCTGTATGCCGAATATCCCTACCGCGCCCGGGGCACGGCAGGCGAATGGATAGCATACGCGCCCCCGGGCGAGATTGCCTGCGCAAACGTCGTCATGTTCTTTGCCGCCGGCATTTCCGACCCCGTATTCGAGGGCTCCGCCGACGGCAAGGCGTTCGACGCCATGCGGGCGGCGCGCACGGAGACGGTTTACAGGGCGTCGCCGGCCGGCCAGGGGCGCAAGCGCATCGACTACCGCCTGTCCGCACCGCCCGGCACGGGGCATCTGCGCATCCGCTGGACCGGCGAAGGCGAACTGGACCGCGTGGAAATCTTCTTCCGTACGGCAACGGAGCCCGCCGGAAATCGCTGACCGGCGACGGCCCGCCGTGCACGGCGCATTGCCGTATGCCGCGAAAAACTACAGACGCGAAGCCCCTGTTGCCGAATCAAGAGATGTGCTGGAGCGTCTCGAACAGCGCGTAATGCTGGCCGTGTCGGCGGTGCTGGATAACTCCGTCCTGACCGTCCGCGCCGGACCGGGCAACGACGTCATCACCATCGACCTTGCCGACGGACAATTGTCGGTGCGCATCAACAGCGCCGTATTTGCCGCACCGGCCGCCGACGTTAAGCGCATCTGCGTTTACGCAGAGGCCGGCAACGACCGCGTGACCATCGCCCAGACCGTGCGCATTCGCGCTGATCTGTGGGGCGGTCCCGGCAACGACCAGTTGTCGGGCGGCCCTCTGCCCTGCCGGCTGTACGGCGAGACCGGGCACGATACCCTCCTGGGAGGGGGCAGCAAAGACGTTCTTGTGGGCGGGGCCGGCGTCGATACGGTTGACTACTCATCACGCACGCAGCCGCTGCGGATAAGCCTCGACGGCAGAGCCAACGACGGCGAAGCACCGCGCGAAGGCTACGCCGGGGAATTCGACAACATCGCCCCCGACGTGGAAAACGTCCGCGGCGGCAGTGGCGACGATTCGATCGTCGGCAGCAACGGCCGAAATACTCTCATCGGCGGCGCGGGCAACGACACGCTGAGCGGGCTGGGCGGCGATGATGTGCTGGTAGGCGGCGACGGCGATGATCTGCTTCTGGGCGGCGACGGCGACGACATCCTGCTGGGCATCGACGCAAATGCCGGCGATACGCTCGATGGCGGCGACGGGTACGACTCGGCCACGGTGGATCTCGTGAACGATCAGAAGGATTCTCTGCTCAACATCGAGGACGAAGTGCAGACATTACTGCGCTCGACCTCGTAACGCCCCGCTGGCGCCCCGCTTCCTGGCGAACCCGCGGCGGAGATTCTCATTCCGGCGCGTACAGTAATCCCCATTGCTCGCGACATGGCAAACATGCCGGCCTTACTGAAGTTTCGGCCTTTTCTGCCGCCGCTGCACCACGCCAGCCCAACTGTGTACCGGACCTGCACCATCTGACGCGCCGTGCGCAGCGCGGCGTCACGGTTTTGGCGGGGTACGATCCTGCCTGTAGATCTGTCCCAACAGTAAGATGTTGCGGCAATCTTCTTGCGGTGAACGGTCAAAGAGAACCGGACACTTGCGGCTTTGAATATGGTCAGCGTAAGATGATGCCGTGAATGACACGGGCGCCGGCAGCTGTGCCGCGCATAATCGCCGTGGCCCGCCGTCATCCGCTGGGTGTCAGCAACAAGGAGAGACATACATGCACAGACTCATCAACCGCTTCCCGGAGAAAACCTTCTTCGCGATGTCGCCTTGCCGCGGCGATCGCCGTCGGCGCCTTCGCCGCGCGGTTAAGGCGGTCCTCATGCAGCCTCTGGAAGAGCGACGGATGTTATCGGGCCAGCCGCCGGTGGCTGTGGATGACGCCTGGGAAACGCCGGAAGACCTTCAGCTTTTCGTGCCTGCACCGGGCGTGCTGGCCAACGACACCGATGAGGAGAATGACACGCTTTCGGCGACTGTCGTGGATAACCCGCAACACGGCGAGCTACTGCTGGGCGCCGACGGCAGCTTCTACTACACGCCGGCCTCCAACTTCTACGGCACCGACACATTCACCTACCGGGCCAGCGACGGCAGCAGCGAAAGCAATATCGCCACGGTCACGATAACGGTAGCGTCGGTTAACGACATTCCGGTTGCTCAGAACGACGAGTACACCACGGCTGAAGACACGCAGCTTGTGATTGATGCCCCCGGCATTCTGGGCAACGACAGCGATGTTGACGGCGATACGCTCACGGCCGTAAAGGTGAGCGGACCATCCCGGGGTTCGCTTACGCTCAACAGTGACGGTTCATTCACTTACACCCCCGCGGAGAACTTCTTCGGCACCGACAGCTTCACATACTATGCGTGGGATGGCACGGACCAGAGCAACGTGGCCACCGTCACCATAACCGTGACTCCGGTTAACGACCTGCCCGTGGCCAACGACGACGCCTACGAGGTCTGGCAGGGCCAGACGCTGACGATAGTCGCACCGGGTGTGCTTGCGAATGACACCGACGCGGAAAGTGCTCCCTTGTCGGCATTCCTCGGTCAGACTGCGTCGCATGGCACGCTTGAGTTCAACCTCGACGGTTCGTTCGTGTACACGCCGGCGCCAGGCTTCAGCGGCACCGACACATTCACATATCGCGCTTACGACGGTCTGGAGGAAGGCAATACAGCGACGGTGACCATCACCGTGCTGGCAACTAACCAGGCGCCGACGGCGGTTGACGATGCTTATGAGACGCTGGAGGACACACCGTTGAGTGTGGATGCTCCGGGCGTGCTGGTCAACGACACCGACCCCGAAAACGATCCGCTTACGGCCGTGATCGTGAGTTTTCCGCAGCACGGAACCGTTTCTCTGGCGTCGGACGGGTCGTTCCTCTATACCCCGGCCGCCAATTTCCACGGCACCGACAGTTTCACCTATCGTGCACAGGATGCGCTGGGTCCCGGCAATGTCGCCACCGTTACGATAACCGTGACGCCCGTGAACGATGCTCCCGTGGCGGCGGACGACTCGTTCGTGGTGGCGAAGGACAGCACTCTGACGGTTGCCGCGCCGGGCGTGCTGGGCAACGACAGCGATGTCGATGGCGATGCTCTGACGGCGGTGCTTGTTGCCGGTCCGCAGCACGGGACGCTGACTCTGAACGCGGACGGGTCGTTCGAATATATGCCTGAGGCGGGCTATTACGGGCTGGATAGTTTCACGTATCAGGTATCTGACGGCACGGCCGTGAGCAACGTGGCGACGGTGAACATAAGGGTCAATGCCCCGCCGGTGGCTGTGGACGACGCATACATCACGGCATATAACACGCCGCTGATCATCAGTCTGCCCGGGGGCGTGCTCGCCAATGACACGGACGCCGACGGCGATGCTCTCTCGGCCGCGCTGGCAGCGTCAACCAGCAACGGCGCCCTCTCGTTCAATGCTAACGGTACCTTCACTTACATTCCGCAGGCCGGCTTCAGCGGTACCGACACCTTCACCTACCGGGCCAGCGACGGCACCAGCCAGAGCAATCTCGCCACGGTCACGATAACCGTATCTCCGCCGGTGAATCAGTCGCCCACCGCGGCGTCGTTCGCGGTCCTGCGCGCGCCGGGCGCGCGGCTCAATATCAACCTCGCAGCGCGCGTCAGCGACCCCGACGAGGATGCGCTGGCGTTCATGCTCCTGACCGCGCCGCGGTACGGGCAGGTGACCATAGACGCCGAGACCGGCATGGCGCAGTATGTGCCCGCGGCGGGGTCGCTCGTGCGCGATGCATTTGTGTACCAGGTCTCGGACGGGCGCGGTGGAACCGCCACGGGCAATGTAACCATAGACGTTGTGGGAGCCGGTCTCATGCCGCGTGCCGGCAATCCGGCCATAAGAGATCTGGTGGTTATCGGCACGGCCGGCAACGATACCATTCAGTTCTATCAGTCTCTGACGGTGCCGAACGGCGTGAAGGTGAAGTTCAACGGCGCGCTCAAGGGCACGTTCGTCGTGACCGGACGTATCATCGCCAAGGGTCTTGGCGGAAACGACGTGATAGTTGCCAGGGGGCTGAACTTCGCCGCCGCCTTCTATGGCGGGGCGGGCAACGACAAACTCGTTGGGCCGAACCGGCCTTCGCGTCTGGAGGGCGGTCCGGGCAAGGACACGCTGCTCGGCGGCTCAGGACGCGACACGATCATACAGTAAGCCGGTCGGCGCCAACCCTGTACCGGCAGTTCCTCATACGCCTTGTGCGCCCCCGCAGGCGTTGAGAGCGACGAACGCGGCCGGCCGCACGCAACACCAACCAGAACCGGCGGGGCGGGTCTGAAGCCCGCCCCGCGCGGCGCTGTCTGGCGATAGTTGTCTGATGCCGCCTTGCGGCCTGCCGGCGAAGTCGCGCGCACGGCGCGGATGCGGCACCGACCGCCGTGCGGGCCTCGGGCTGATGCTCTAGATGTACCTCCACGGTTCGCGGCGGGCGCGGTCCAGCCAGCGATTGGCCTCGGCATCGTCGATGAACACTTCCCTGTCGGGGTCGAATCGCAGCGGGCGTTTGAGCCAGTAGGCGATGTTGCCCAGATGGCACACCGTGCACACGCGATGCGCATACTCCACATCCTGGAAGGGTTTTTCGCGCGTGCGCACGCAGTGCAGGAAATCTCCCATGAGTCCGCCGGAGCCTTTGTACTGGCGCAGCGGGCTTTTCTGGCCGGGCTCGAGCTTGCCGCCGCGTCCCGAGGCCGTGCCATCGGTGCCGATGTAGGTGATCGCGCCCTGGCCGCCGCCGTGATAGACCTTGATGCCGTTGGCGTAGATGTACGTCAGGTATTTGGCTCCCTTGACGCCGGGCGGAATGATCTCGACCGGAGCGGTGTCCTCGAGTTGCGCTCCATAGAGGGCGCCGCCGAAATTATGAGCGCCCCAGTCGGTCATCCCGCCGCCGGAGAAGTCCATGAAATTGCGCCACTGGTGGCCGTTGACGGGATTCGTGAAGCTGGCTATCCGGCCGGCGTTGTAGGGCTGATCCGGCGCCGGTCCCAGCCACATATCCCAGTCAAGCCAATCGGGCACCGGCTCGGCCGGCAGGTAGCAGGGTCCGGAAGGTCCGCCGCAGTTGACGTGTATCTCCTTGATTTTTCCAATAGCGCCGCTGGCGACGTAGTCGGCCAGTTGTCCGTAGTCTCCGCGGACGCGCTGGCTCCCGCAGGAAAACACCCGTCCGTAGCGCCGCGCGGTTTCGACCATCGCCCGGCCGTCCTTTATGGTCAGCGACAGCGGTTTCTCGCAGAACACGTCCTTGCCGTGCCGCATCGCCCAGATGGAGATGATGGCGTGCCAGTGGTCGGGAGTGGCGATCATCACCACGTCTATGTCGTCTCGCGTGACCACCTCGCGGAAGTCCGTGGTGGTAATCGCATCCTTGAAGCGCGCTTTGTTGCGCTCCAGGGCTTTGCGGCTCACGTCGCACAGCGCCACGACCTGATTGCCGCCGGCCATGGCGCCCAGATCGCCGCTGCCCTGCACGCCCAGCCCGATGCCCGCTATCGCCAGGCGATTGCTCGGGGCGACGGCGCCGTCGGCACCCAGCGCCGATGAAGGTATGATCGTCGGGAAACCAAGCACGGCCGCGGCTCCGGCCGCACCACGAAGAAAGGACCTGCGTGTGATGTTGCAACCGTTCATGACTGTTATTCCTCGCTCTGGGCAGAAAGAATACCCGTGCTTCAATAGAAAAACTACCCGCGCCGACCGTCTGCGTTGGCGGTTGTGCGCGCCGGTCGTGAAATCCTCGACGGGTGCGGGTCGCTGCGCGCAGCGGCTGGCCCGGACGATCCTTATGGCAGCACTTCTGATGGCGGGCGCCGGCGCCGGGAAGCCAACAGACGTGGCTGAATCGCCTGCGGCCTCCAGGAGGGCCGCTCCCGCGACGCAGCCCCGCGCCCGCGTGCTCGTGGCATCGACCACGCAGTTCCCCCGCAACGGCGAGGGAGATCTGCTTCTGCTCAAGAGCGGCGAATTGATCTACGTGTACGGCCAGTGGCCCGGGGTTGGCGATCTGTCTTCGGGCGCGAGGATAGCGGTCATCCGCTCGCGTGACAACGGGCTCACATGGTCGCAGCCGCAGACTCTCTTCGCCGAGGAAGGCTACGACCTGTATCACGCATCCCTCGCACGGCTCAAGGACGGGCGCATCGGGCTGACATACACCAAGCGCAAAAGCCGGCCGTCGCTGCGCGGCGAGAAGGTATTTCGCCATTCCGCCGACGAAGGTGCTGCGTGGTCTGAGGAAATCCTGATTTCCGACGGCCAGTGGCGATTCTACCAGACCAGCGCGTGCGACCGGCTGGTGGTGCTGTCCAGCGGGCGACTGGTGCATCCCGTGTCGCGCGCGGATGCGCCGTCCGCGCCGGATAAGAGCGTCGCCACGCTGGTTTATGCCTCGGACGACGGCGGGCGCACCTGGCAGCGCAAGACGCCCCAGCCTCTGGCAGAACCCGACGGGCGCATGTTTCATGAGGCCAGCATCGTCGAATACGCTCCCGGCAAGTTGCTGCTGCTGGCGCGAACGAGAACAGGCCGTTTGTGGGAATCCCGTTCTGACGATGGGGGCGACACCTGGAGCGTGCCGCGGGCCACCGACATAGGCGCGCCGGCCGCCCCGCCGTGGCTGAGCGTCATGCCCGGCGGCAAATCGATATTGCTCATATGGAACCCGACACCTTCGAAGGGCATTCTGCCGCGCGACATCCTGGCCTCTCAGATCAGCGACGACGGCGGCCGGACCTGGCGCAACTACCGCGAGATCGAGCGCATCAGCGGCGTCATCTCCTACGCCAGCGGCACATGGACGGACGACACGCTTCATCTGGTGTACACGGAGTTTCTGGGTCCGGGCCCGGGCTCGCGGGGTTTTCAGGCGCGGTATCTCACGCTCGAGCGCAAATGGCTGGAGGGTCGGGACGCGCCATAGGGGTGAAACGCGAGACCGCACGGGTGTCGGCGCCTCTGCAAAGTTCCGGCGGCGGTTGAGATTTCGCCGCGGCGAGTGTATCAATAACGGGGCCGACCGGCGCGGCGTGTTGCCGCCCTGAAGGGCGACCTCAAAAGGACGCTGTGACTGAGAACGTGCAAAACCCGCCTGCACCTGGTCCGAAAAAGGCCAGTTTCAGCGAGGATTTCAAGCGGTTCTTCGTGCGAGGGCTGGCGACGCTCCTCCCAACCCTCATCACGATACTTCTGCTGCTGAAGATATGGGAGATACTGTGGGAATACCTCGGGCAGCACATCATCGTGGTGCTTAAGTGGCTGACGCTGTACCTGCGGCCGAAAACCGAGATAGGCTGGGTCAAATGGTACTGGGAAGTACATCTGCCACAATGGCTTGTGGAGTGCATAGGTGTTGTTCTGGCTATTGTGGTTGTGTATATAGTGGGTTTGTTCGTCGGGCATTTCATAGGACGGACCGCCTGGCGGCTGGTAGAGGTGGGTTTGACGCGCATACCGCTGATTCGCGTTATATATCCGGCCGTTAAGCAGGTGACGGACTATGTGCTGACCGACAGGAAAAGCCACATGCTCAAGGGGCGCGTGGTGGCCGTCGAGCCGCATGCCAACGGCATATGGTCGATAGGTCTGGTGACGGGGTCGGGGATAAGGCAGTTGTCGGATGCGACATCCCGCGAGATGGTGACGGTGTTCGTGCCATCGACGCCTACGGCATTTGCCGGTTATGTGCTGGTAGTGCCGCGTGATAGAGTGGTGGAGTTGCCGCTCACGGTGGAGGAGGTGATGAAGCTTCTTGTTACGGGAGGCGTTGCCGGCCCGGGCGGGATGTTCAGGGGAATGCCGGAGGTGCCCGCGCCCGGATTACCGGCCGGCGAGGAGTCGCAAAATGACGCGGCTGTGCGATGAGGGCTGTCAGTAAGGGGCAGCGACGTCGTCGCACGCCGGGCATGATGAACCGTAACGCAGGCCGGCAGGCCGCCGGAGGCACGGATGCAGAGGCGGGTGCTCCGGCGGTTGGCGCCTGCGGTGGAAAGGTGAATTACCTTCGCCTCTGCGGCCGAAAAGGAGTAGAGTCGTGATAACAACCATTTCCTCGCGTCACATGGAGGTCTCACCGGCCCTCAAGGAGTACGCGGAGAAAAAGGTCAGCAGGCTTACGAAGTATTACGACCGGATACAGGAAATAGAGGTGGTATTCGACGGGGCCAGGGGAGTCATGACGGTGGAAATGATCGTCAACGCCGAGCACAATAAGATCTTCGTCGCACGCCACGATGCGCCGGATGCGTATGCGTGCGTGGACGGCTGCCTGGACAAGATCGAACGGCAGTTGACGGAACATAAGGATCGCTTCCGCAACCGCAAGCACAAGACCGGAGAAGACAAGCGGTTGCCGGCATGATCAGGAGCCATAACAGCGATGAAATTCAGCGATTTCATGGTAAGGGACGCGTTCAGGATAAGTCTTGCCCAGCGCGATCGCGACGGAGTGCTCAGGGAACTGGTCACAGCGCTGGCGGCGGCGGGCGCGGTTCCGAAGACTGCCGTAAACGACATTGTGGAGGCCCTCATCAAGCGCGAGAAGAACGGATCCACGGGCTTCGGCAAAGGCGTAGCCGTTCCTCACGTCAAGCACCCGAAGGTGAAGAAGATGGTGGGAACGGTGGGATGCAGCGCGGAGGGCATAGACTTCGCCGCGCTGGATCATCAGCCCGTGCATATCGTGGTGCTTCTTCTGTCGCCGGACAACCAGCCGCAGCAGCATCTTCAGGCGATGAACGTGATCTTCACCAGCCTTCAGAACGATATGTTCCGCAAGTTCATGCGCCAGGCGAAGACGGAGAAGGACATCATGGAGCTGCTCGACGAAGCCGACTCCGGCAGATGAAACTGCGCCGGCCCCGCGATGCCGCCTCCCGGCTGCCGGGGCACCGGCGGAACGGAGGCGCGCCTTGACCACCGTTCAGACCACCATGCAAACGGCCACGCGCGAAACGGTCATAATGAACAAACTCGGCCTGCATGCCAGACCGGCGATGCAGTTCGTCGATGTAGCCAATCAGTTCAAGTCCTCCGTGCGCGTGACGGCGTTCAAGAAGAAGCAGCAGCAGGAAGCAGACGGCAAGAGCGTCATGCAGATGATCATTCTCGCAGCCGAGAAGGGCACGAGGCTCCGCATTACCGCCGAAGGAGACGACGCGCAGGAGGCGGTGGACAGACTCGCCAGTCTGGTGGAATCCAAGTTCGGAGAGGAAGATTAGCCGCAGCGCTTCCGGGCAGCCGGCGCCGCCCGGGGGTCGCGGACGACCGCCATGGAAACCAGGAAAGGCATCGGCGTCTCACCGGGCATCGCCATAAGCACGGCTATCGTGCTCGATGCCGAAGACCTGGTCGTGCCCCGGCGCGTCGTGCCGGCCGACCAGGTCGAGGCCGAAATTGCGCGCTTCGACGAAGCCGTCCGGCGCAGCCTGGACGAACTGGCCGCCCTCCGTGCCACCCTCACCGAAAAATACAGCAGGGACGTCGGCGCCATACTCGGTTTTCACATAAGCATACTGAAGGACACGTCGGTGTCCGATTCCGTCAGGGCCGTCATCCGCAGCGAGATGGTCACCGCGGAATACGCCGTGTCGGTGGTGCTGCGCAAATACGCCAGCGAATTCCAGAGCGTTACCGACCGTTATCTCGCCGAGCGCGTCAAGGACATCTACGATGTCGAGCGCCGTCTTCTGCACAACCTCATCGGCCAGCGGCAGCAGGCGCTGTCGCACCTGACCAGCGACGCGGTGGTCGTGGCGCGCGACATGCTCCCTTCGCAGACGGTGGCGCTGGACCGCGCGCACGTCAGGGGGTTTGCGACCGATGTGGGCGGACGCACCAGCCACACGGCCATAGTGGCGCGGGCGCTGGGCATTCCGGCGGTCGTCGGCCTGGGGGACATCACCGCCGTCGCCTCCACCGGCGATACCGTCATCCTCGACGGCAACCGCGGAGTGGTGATAGTTTCGCCCACCCCCGAACAGCTCGCCGAATACCGCGAGATAGAAAGACGCCAGCGCGAGCTGGAGAGAGAACTGAAGGATCTGGTGGCTCTGCCCGCGGAAACGCTGGACGGCCACCAGGTCAGCATCCAGGCCAACATCGAGTTTCCCGACGAGATCGACGCCGCCATAGCGCGCGGCGCCTCGGGGATAGGGCTCTATCGCACGGAGTTCCTGTATCTCGCTTCCGAGCGCGAGCCCACGGAGGAAGAACACTATCAGGCATACTCCGAGTCGCTGCGCCGCCTGGGCGGCCGGCCTCTGGTCATCCGCACGTTCGATCTCGGAGCAGACAAGGTAACGCAGTCGAAACTGGCGGTTCCGGAGCGCAATCCCTTTCTGGGAGACCGTTCCATCCGCATGTGCCTGCGCAACATACCCATGTTCAAGCGCCAGTTGCGCGCGATTCTGCGCGCAAGCGTTCTGGGCGATGTGCGCATAATGTTCCCCATGATCAGCACGATCATGGAGCTGCGCCAGGCGAAACTGGTGCTCAGGGATGTCGAGGAGGAACTGGAGGAAGAGAAGATCCCCTTCCGGCGCGATATTCCGGTGGGGATGATGGTGGAAGTGCCCTCGGCGGCGCTGATGGCCAGCCAGTTCGCGCGCGAGGTCAGTTTCTTCTCCATCGGCACCAACGACCTGGTTCAGTACACGCTGGCCGTTGACCGGACCAACGAAAGGGTCGCGGGGCTGTTCTGTCCGGCTCATCCGGCCGTGCTGATGCTCATACGCGACGTCATCCGGGTGGGCCATCGCAACAACATTCCCGTCAGCGTGTGCGGCGAAATGGCCGGCGAGCCCCTGTACACGCTGCTTCTGCTGGGGCTGGGGTTGCGTATTTTCAGCATGAACAGCACGGACATTGGAGAAGTCAAGAAGATAATCCGCTCCACCACCCTCAGCCACGCCCGTCAGGTGGCCAGGAAGGTGATGAGCTTCGACAGCGAACGGCAGGTGCTTCATTACCTGCGCGAGGAAACGAGAAAAATAGCGCCGGAGGTCGTCTGAACAGGCCGGGACCGGCGACAGGCAGTACATTCCGTCCTTCCGAAGCCGCGCAGCGCGCTGACGCCGACGAAGGCAACGGGCCAGCACACTACACCCCGGCCGGAAATGGTGTCCGTCGATGGCAAAGGAAATGCTTATCAACGTAGCGGAGGCCGAGGAGTGCCGCATAGCGATCGTCGAAAACGGCAGGCTCGAAGAGCTGTACATGGAGCGCACCAGCGCCACCAGCCACGTGGGCAACATCTACAAGGGGCGCGTCACCAACGTCGAGCCTTCCATACAGGCGGCGTTCATCGACTTCGGCATCGGCCGCAACGGTTTTCTGCATATTTCCGACCTGATGCCCAGTTACTTCGGTCCGCGCGGCGGGGACATACAGGAGGCGGTAGGACATAAGCTGGCGCGGCGCGACCGTCCGCCCATCCAGAAGTGTCTGCGCCGCGGCGACGAGATAACGGTTCAGGTCATCAAGGAGGGCATCGGCACCAAGGGGCCCACGCTCAGTACCTATCTGTCGATTCCCGGGCGCATACTTGTGATGATGCCCGGCATGACGCGCCTGGGGGTATCGCGCAAGATCGAGGACGACGCCGAACGCCGCCGCCTGCGCCAGATACTCGAGGAACTCGACCCGCCGCGCGATTGCGGCTTCATCATCCGCACCGCCGGCGTCGGCAAGACCAAGGCGGAAATACAGAAGGACCTGTCGTATCTGGTCCGGCTGTGGCAGAGCATACAGAAGAAGCGCGACAGTTCCGCCGCGCCGGTGGAACTGTACACCGAAGGCGACCTCGTCACCCGCACGGTGCGCGACGTTTTCACCAGCGACATCGCGCGCATCGTCGTGGACAGCAGGGACGTGGCGCGGCGCATAAAGGAGTTCTTCAAGATCGCCATGCCGCGCACGAAATGCACCATAGAACTGTACGAGGAGCCGGTGCCGCTCTTTCACAGGTACAGCATCGAGCGCGAAATAGAAATGATGTACAGCCGCCATGTGCCGCTGCCGAGCGGCGGTTCGCTGGTGATCGATTCGACCGAGGCCATCGTCGCCATCGATGTCAACAGCGGGCGCTTCCGCGAGCACGCCGACGCCGAGATGACCGCTTTCAAAACCGACCTCGAAGCGGCCGACGAAATACCCCGGCAGTTGCGCCTGCGCGATCTGGGCGGCGTGATCATATGCGATTTCATCGACCTGCGCTACGAGCGCCACCGTCGCGAGGTCGAGAAAAGGCTGCACGAAAACCTCAAACGCGACCGCGCCAAAACCAAGGTTCTGCGCATGAGCCAGTTCGGCATCATCGAGATGACCCGCCAGCGCATGCGCCCCTCGCTCAAGCGGTCGATCTACGGCGACTGTCCCTACTGCAAGGGCACGGGCCTTGTGAAAACGCCGGAAAGCATGGGGCTGGACGTGATGCGCCGTCTGGCGGTGGCGGCATACGACCGCCGCGTGGCGCGCATCGACCTGGCCGTGTGTCCGGAGGTGGGGTTCTTCCTGAACAACCGCAAGCGGGCCGCCATCGCCGATCTGGAGCGCTCGTGCAACAAGAAGATCACCGTCAGCATCGACAACTCGCTGGCGATGGAGGACGTGCGGCTGGATCTATACGACCAGCGCGATGGTCTGGTCTATCTTGAAGAGCTGGGCATGGCCGCGCCCGCAGCCGCCCCGCAACGCGACGCCCGCCAGCCGCGTCAGCGCGGCGAGGAGCGGCGCGCGCGCGAGAGCCCGGCCGGCGCCGAGGACATCGAAGAACGCTTCGACATCGAAACTTTCTACGAGGAGTCGGCCGAACAGCCGAAACCGGCCGGTGCGGAAAATCCCCCGGCGCCGGCGGCGTCCGAGCCGGCCGGTCCTCCGGCGGCGCAGGGCGAGGGCGCTGCGGCGCCGGCCGTTGCGCCCGCTGCCGTCGCGCCGCCTTCGCCGCGTCCGTCGCGCAGCCGCATGCGCGGCAGCCGCGGACGCCGGGAAAGCGCCGTCGCCGACGCGCGCGCGGAGCACCCGGCGGCCCCGGGCGTGCAGCCGGAGGCCGCGCCGGCTCCGCCGGCGCCTGCGGAGACGAGAACCGCTGCCGCCGCGTCCCAACCCCCGGCGCCCGCGCAGCCTGTGGCGCCAGCGGCGTCTTCGCCGGAACCCGTCGCTCCGCCGGCGGAAACGGCCGATGGCTCTGCCCGCGGCAGACGGAGAACGCGCGGCCGTCGGCGCAAAGCCGCCGACGTCGTTGCCCAGCCCTCTCCGCAGCCGCCGGCGCCGTCGGCGGCGCTGCCGGCCGGACAGACATCCGCCCCGCCAGCCGAACCGCAGCGGCAGGCTTCCCGCGGGTCGATGCCGGCCGACCGCCATCTGGTTCACGATGAACCGGTGATGCCGCAGCCGCTTCCGCGCCCGCGCACTTACAGAGACCTCGACAGCATTCCGGATGATTTCGAATAGGTTGTTGCGATACTGAGGAGCACTCATGCCGACGGATTATCAGCCGAAAAAAATCGTGCTCGCCTACAGCGGCGGGCTGGATACGAGCGTGATCCTGCCGTGGCTCAAGGAACGCTATCCCGGGGTGAAGGTGGTGGCGTTCGCGGCCGATCTCGGGCAGGGCGAGGAGCTCAGGGGCATCGAAAACAAGGCGCGCATGAGCGGTGCCGACGAGGTGGTGATACGCGACGTGCGCCGCGAGTTCGCCGAGGATTTCTGCTTCGCCATGCTCCGCGCGCACGCGGTGTATGAAAACGATTATCTGCTGGGGACCAGCATCGCCAGGCCGCTTATCGCCAAGCATCAGGTCGAAGTGGCACGGCAGACCGGCGCTGACGCCGTCGCCCACGGCGCAACGGGGAAGGGCAACGACCAGGTGCGCTTCGAGATGACGTACATGGCCCTCATGCCGGAACTGAAGATCATCTCGCCGTGGAAGGACCCGGCCTTCGGACTGCGCGACCGCGAAAGCGCCATCGATTACGCCACCAAACGCGGCATCCCGGTCGAACAGTCGAAGAAGAAGATTTACTCGCGCGACCGCAACCTGTGGCATGTGAGCCATGAGGGGGCAGACCTGGAATCGCCGGCCAACGAACCCCGCGACGATCTGTGGATAATGTCTGTTCCCGTCAGCAGGGCGCCCGATGCGCCGGAGTATGTGACCATCGACTTCGAGCGCGGCAATCCGGTCGCGGTGGATGGTCGGCGGCTGCCCGGGCATGAGCTGGTGGCGCTGCTCAACGAGAAGGGCGGACGCCACGCGGTCGGCCAGACGCAACTGGCCGAAAACCGCCTCGTCGGAATGAAATCGCGCGGCGCCTACGAGACTCCCGGCGGCACGATACTCTACGAGGCCCACAAGGCCCTGGAGCAGATCTGCCTGGAGCGCGACACCTACCACTTCAAGCAGATGGTGGCGCTGCGCTACGCGGAACTGGTGTATTACGGGCAGTGGTTCCATCCGCTGCGCGAGGCGCTTCAGGCGTTCGTCGATCACACGCAGGCGGCGCTCACCGGGCAGGTGCGCGTCAAGCTTTTCAAGGGGCGCGCCACGACCGCCGGCGTCAGCAGCCCGTTCTCGCTATATGATCCGCAACTCGCCAGCTTCAGCATGGAAGGCTACGACGTGACGGCGGCCCGCGGCTTCATCGACCTTTTCGGGCTGCCGATGAAGATCGCCAGCCAGGTGAGGCGCTGGTAAGGGCCGTTCAGACGCGCGGCGGTTGCCAGATGATATCGGCCACGCCCGCGGCGTGGTTGGCCTGTCGTGCCGCCACGAAAAGCCAGTCGCTCAGACGGTTGACGTAGGCCGCTATTCCTTTATCGAGCGGTGCGCCGCACTCCGCCAGACGTGCTATCTGCCGCTCCGTCCGGCGGCATATCGTGCGCGCCAGGTGCAGCCGGGCTGCCGTCTCGCAGCCGCCGGGCAGGATGAAATTGCGCAGCGGCGGCAGAATCGCTTCGGCGGCATCGATCTCCCTTTCCAGCCGCGTCGTCGCTTCGACGCTGAAAGCCGTTGCCGCGCCGCCGCCCTTGCCCGCGCGAACCGCCGCCACATGCGCCCCGACGCTCAGCAGATCCCGCTGAATGGCGCACAGCTGCCGGTGCAGCGGCTCGGCCGCGCCGACGGCAGCCAGCCCGATCGCCGCGTTCAGTTCATCCAGCGCTCCCAGACATTCGATGACCGGATCCGCCTTTCCCACGCGAGTGCCTCCGGGCAATCCCGTGGTGCCGTCATCGCCGGTTCTCGTGTAGATGCCCATCTGTCGAGCCCTATTTCAATCCCGCCGAACCCCGCGGAGCCGATGGACGCAGTTCGGCGGGCCAGCCGCTGCTCAGAACGCGCAGCAACTTCACCTCGAACCTGTCCGTCAGTCTGTACAGAGCGAGGTCGAAAGTTTTCCGCTTGTCGGAGTCGTCCTTGCCGGCGGGCGCGGGTTCGCCCAGGAACGAGATCTCGGTGCTGGTGCGCCATGCCGGATAGGCCGCCAGAGGCGTGTGCCCCGCGGTGTGCGGCTGCATTTTCTGCGGCAGATCGCACAGCGCATGCGTCCGCCCGCTGCTCAAATCAAGTACAGCCAGTTCCGAATGCCATTCGCCGTCATCGCGCCGCAGTTTCTGCAACATGATCAGCCGTCGGTCCGGACCGGGCCTGAACAGCGCGCCCACCTCGTCGGCCAGCGGTGCCACGGTTCCTGTGGAGCGCATGTACCGATACAAACGGTAAGGCCGGTCCTGTTCCTCCGGCTCCGGCGGCGCCGCGGGCAGGATCAGCGGCCGGGTTGTCAACAGCAGGTCTTCGCCCAGCGGCTCCAGCCACGGCGAGTCTGCCGGCACGGTTGCCAGCCGGCGCCGCGAAAGAGCAGCGGCGTTCTCGTCCAGCGTCGTCTCGACCACCTCGCCCACGGGCAAAGGATGTCTCCTGCCCGACCAGCCAAGGGGCTGGATGTACGCCAGTGTTGCAGGCCCCGTGAAGGCCATCGCCCACGACAGCCCCACTGACACCAGACGCAGTCGCCGCGTCTTGAGATTGAAGACCATCACGCTTACGTAGTTTCTTTCCTCTTCCTCTTCGGCCCCCAGGTCCTGGCCCGTTATGGCCAGCCACTCGCCGTCCGGCGAAACGAGCATGTACCATACGGCCCAGCCTTCATCGAGACGGAACAGTTCCTCGCGGCGGCCGTCGCGCCATGCGCTGACAACGACCTGGCCGAAGGCGTCGGGCTCATCCTTCGCAGGCCGCGTGGCGGGCTGTTCATAGTGGAGCTTCGGTGGCAGCCACTGCGTCAGCACCCGTGAGGGCGAGCCGCGGGCCCTGCTGCCGCTGCCGACGGCGAAATACAGCGTGCGCGAATCCGCCGACCATGCGCAGCCGCCGGTGCTTCTGCCCAGCGTATCGACTATGGCGCCCGTGGCGTCGATGATGATGGCCTGGGCCTGGCTGCCGCTGCTCGGGATATATGCCGCCCGCGCGCCGTCGGGCGACCAGAACGTCTGCGCCGGTATCTCGCAACCCGCGCCGCACGCCAGCAGCATCAGAAATGCGGCCATAGAAGCCGATCGCATATAGCCTCCCGCGACAGGTCCTCGGCAGGATTATAAAGTGCGGCGCCGCCGGGTGCCTGCTTAAAAGGTGAAGGGCGAGGCGGCCGCCCGTTTTGCGGCTCACAAAATCGCTGCCGTCGCGACGGTTTCCTCACGTGCGCTCCAGCCCGCCGGCATCGCGCCGGCGGTTTACAGTCGGACATATGCAAACGCCCGCGTATTCGTGTTACACTCGCCGGTTCGATGAGACTGCAATCACCTGGCGGTGTACGCACGTGCACGCGATTTGCGGGCGTCTTCTCGGTGTTCGTCATGGCATGGACAATCTGGAGCACCGCGGCCACGGCCGCGCCGTTGCTTTCAAGCGGATTCGAAACGGACCCGGCGCCCGCCGGCTGGACGCTCGGCGCGTTCGGCCGTCAGGCGCCCGACGGACAGTGGAGACAGACCGACGGCCGCCATTGCCTGACCGTAAACCGCGGCTACTGGCAGTCGCCGCCCATCGAGGTCGCGCCGTTCGGCTATTACCGGGTGGTTTTTCAGGCCCTTGCGCCGGCAGGCGGGCACTTCACCGCCGTTTTCTTCGACGAAGCCGGCAGCGAACTGGTGGCCGACAATTACGACGGCATCGACGCGGCGCCCGCATGGCAGACGGTAACATCCTGCGTGCGGGCACATGCGCTGGCGCGACATATGCGCCTGCGTTTCGTGGCCGCCGATGGCGCTCTTTCCGTTGACGATGTGCTGGTGGAGGGGTGCGACGCCGCCGCGGTGCTGCGGTGGGCCGACGACCTTGCCGCCGGTCTGCCGCCCGTGAAGTTTCAGCCGCCGCCCGATCGCTGGAAACTGCTTCCACGGACGATCGCCCGTCTGCGCCAGGGGCCGTCGCTGCGCGTGGTGATGCTCGGCGACAGCATCGTCAACGACACGTCCAATTCCATCTTCGAGGTGCTGCTTGAGCGCGCATGGCCGCGATGCCGCATCGAAGTCGTAACTTCCGTTCGCGGCGGCACGGGCTGTCAGTTTTATCAGGCCGAGGACCGCGTGCGCTCGTATGTCCTGGCATTCGAGCCCGACCTGCTGATCATCGGCGGCATAAGCCACGGCTACGACACCGACGCCATCCGCAGCGTCATCAGACAGGTGCGGGCCGGGTCCGATTGCGAAATCCTTCTGATGAGCGGGGCGGTCTGTCCGCAGCAGCGGTGCGACGAGAACTTCCTGAAGCATTCTGGCCTGCCGCGCGAAAAGGCGATGGCGCTGATCAGCAGTTTCCCCGAAAGGCTGATGCGGCTGGCGGCCGACGAACAGGTCGAACTGCTCGACATGCGCAGCGCGTGGGATGTTTACATCGCCGCGTCGCCGGGTCCGCTGGAATGGTTCATGCGCGATCCGATCCACGCCAACCGCCGCGGCAAACAGGTGCTGGGAAGGATAATAGAGAGGTATTTCCTTCCCGACGATGTCCGGCGATGACATCCGCCTGAATCGCCGGACGCCGCGTCCTCAGAACGACAGACATTTCAACTCGCGCGCATCGCGCAGATACAGCCGCCCGTCGGTCCACGCCGGGCTGCACCAGTTCGTCCCGCATACCTGGAACCGCGCCGCCTCGCGGTATTCCTTCGGGTCGGCCGCGATGATCACCAGCTCGCCGGAGTCGGTGAGTACCAGTATGTGAGCGTCGATCACCAGCAGCGAGGCGAAATGCCGTCCGCCGCCCGACTTGAGAAAGTTATCGACCGACCACGTCTGCCTGCCCGTGCGCACGTCCAGACAGAAGAGATTGCGCGCCGGGCCCACGCCGTACAGATACTGCCCCACGGCCACAGGACTGGCGAAGTTGATGGCCGATTCCTTCGACGTCCACGCCACAGCGGCTTTGATGTCGCCGTCCGTCCGGGAGACCTTCACGGCGACCATGCCCGCCTGATGCGAGGCGACGATTACCGTGTCCTCCACGACGACGGGCGTGGTTACGTGCCGGCCCAGCGCCGTCTTCACCGGAACGCGCCACAGCAGCGCACCGTCGGCGGCGCTCAGACCGATGACTGCTTCGGCCGTGAAGGCTATGACGTGCCTTGCGCCGGCTATTGTGCTCAACACCAGACCGCCGTAGCCCGGCACATCGTTCTGCGATTTCCATACGACCTTGCCGTCGGTCTTGTCGAAACACACCACGCTGGCGCCGCTGGTTCCTCCAACCGCCGCAAACATATGCCGGCCTTCGATTACCGGCGAGCCGGTGTAACCGTGGCGGCTGGCGCCCGTCGCCGAGCCGCGCTCGCCGATGAACACCGCGCCGAAATCCTTCACATAATTCGTGCGCCACAGCACATGCCCGTCCGCGGCATCCAGACAGCGCAGTTCCCCGCGGCAGGACTGCACATATACGCGATTCTCATCGACCAGCGGCGTGAACCTGGGCCCGGGAACGCTCTGGGCATCGCGGAAAACCTCATCCAGTTCCGCGCTCCAGATGTGCCTGCCCGTGTCCGCCTCCACGGCGTGGACCATTTCCCTGCCCTTCTGATGGTCCAGATAGAACACCCTTCCGCCGCTGACCACCGGCGAACCCAGCCCCTCGCCCACCGCAAGCTTCCACACAACCTTCAGCTGGGGCGGAAGCGCTTTCGGCAGCGTCTGGCCGGCCGGGGCATGTCCGGTGTTATCAGGACCGCGCCAGCGCGGCCAGTCGGCGCCCGAAGCCGCCATTGCCAGCAATGTCGCCACCATAACACAGGACCAGGTGTTGCGCATGTGCGGCAATTCAGCCGGACGCCACGGCTGTGTCAAGCCTTCGCGCGCCGCCTTTTCGCTTGGCCGCGCGCCGTCGGGCTCGTAGCATCGTAGCGGCCATGACCGGGATCGATTCGATCGTGCTGCTGGGGCCAACCGGCTCCGGCAAAACGCCGCTGGGAGACATGATGGAGCAGCGCGGCCTGTGGGGCAGGCGCTGCGTCCATTTCGACTTCGGCGCGCAATTGCGCGCCGTCGCCGCCGGCGCAATCGTCGTGCCCGCCCTCGGCGACGAAGACATGCGCGTCGTTAGACATTCGCTGCGCAGCGGCGCGCTGCTGGAGGACGAGCAGTTCCCCATAGCCCGGGCGATCCTGCGCGATTTCATCGATAACCGCGCCCCCGACGGGCAATCGCTGCTCGTGCTCAACGGTCTGCCGCGCCACGTCGGCCAGGCGCGCGGCATCGTCGCCCTGGTGCGGGTGGCGGCGGTGGTATCCCTGCGCTGCACGGCGGAAACGGTCCGCAAGCGCATCAGGACCAATGCCGGCGGCGACCGCTCCGGCAGGGCCGACGACGACCTCGGCGCCGTCGCGCAGCGACTGGCCATTTATAACAGCAGAACCGCGCCTCTGGTGGATTTCTACCGCTGTGCCGGCGTGCCGGTGTACGAACTGCCGGTGGCGCACGATACCACCGCGCATGATCTGTGGACGGCGCTGGCGGGCACGGCCCCGCCGCCGGACATCCGCTGAAAACCGCCGCCCTGCGGGGGCTATTCCTCTTCGGCCTTGGGTTTGTACTGGGCCACGATCTGCGCCTGGATATTGCCCGGCACCACGTCGTAATGGCTCAGCTCCATGATGAACGAGCCCTGCCCGCCGGTAACGCTCTTGAGCTGCGACTGATACTGCATTACCTCGGCCAGCGGCGCCTGCGCCCTTATGACCGTCATGCCGCCAGGCAGCATGTCCGTGCCCTGTATGCGGCCGCGGCGCCCGCTCAGGTCGCCGGTTATCGCGCCCACGCTCGCTTCCGGCACGGTGATTTCCATGTTGACTATGGGCTCCAGCAGCACCGGCTTGGCCTTGAGCACGGCGTCTTTGAAGGCCATCTTGCCGGCGGTGCGGAAGGCCACTTCCTTGCTGTCCACCGGATGGCTCTTGCCGTCGTACACGATGACGCGCACGTCCTGAAGGGGATAGCCGGCTATGACGCCGCTTTCCATCAGGTCGCGCACGCCCTTTTCCACGGCCGGAATGAACTGTCCGGGAATTGCGCCGCCGAACACCTCATCGACGAACTCGAATCCCGCGCCGCGCTCCAGCGGCTCTATGCGCAGGAACACCTCGCCGAACTGCCCGGCGCCGCCGGTCTGCTTCTTGTGCCGGTGATGGCCTTCGGCCTTGGTGGTGATGGTTTCGCGGTAGGCGATCTTCGGGGGCTTCGTTTCCACCTCCAGTCCGCGGTTGCGCAGCCTTTCCAGCACCAGCCGCAGATGCAGATCGCCCATGCCGTATATCACCAGTTCGCGCGTCTGGCGGTCCATGACCGTCTTGAATGTGGGATCTTCCTCGACGATCTTCGCCAGCGCTCCCGATATCTTCTGTTCATCGCCGCGCGCCTTGGGGCTTACAGCCAGACCGTACATCGGCGTGGGAAACGCCGGCGGCCTGGCGTGCACGCCGTCGAACGCGTGGTCGTCGTGCAGAATGTCGTTGGCCTTGATCTCGTCGATCTTCGCCACTGCTCCGATGTCGCCGGCGATGATGGCGTCCGCCTCGGGCTTCTCCTTGCCCTGGAGGTGAAACACGTGTCCGAGTTTAACGGCCTTCTTCGAGCCGCTTATGAACGCCATCGTCTGGGCGGTCGCCTGGCCCTGGTGCACGCGGAACATGGCCAGTTTGCCGATGAACGGGTCGGTCGTAACCTTGAACACGTGCGCCAGCAGCGGTTTGGCGGGATCGCATTCGTATGCGAAGGGCTTCTCTTCCGCGCCTTCGCCCACGAACAGCGGATGGGGGTTGGCCTCCAGCGGGCTGGGGAAATGGGCGGCTATCGTGTCCAGAAGCTCCCTGAGGCCGATGTCTTCCCTGGCGGCGGTGAAGCAGATGGGGATAACGTGTCCGGCGTTCATCGCCTTGATGAACGCACGGTGAAGTTCCTCAGGGGTAGGGTCTTCGCCGCCGAGATATTTCTCCATCAGCGCCTCGTCCATCTCGACGATGGAGTCCATGATCTGCGATCTGGCCTCGGACACCGACGAAAAGTCCGTCTGTCCCTCGCGATTCAGCAGACAGTCTATGACCTGCTTGCGCCCGGGCGCCGGCAGGTTGATCGGCAGACACTTGTGCCCGAATGTCTCCTGAAGCTGTTTGACGATGCCTGCAAGATTGACATCCGGCAGGTCTATCTTGTTTATCACGATGGCTCGCGCCAGGTTTCTTGCCGCGGCCGCTTCCATCACGCGGCGCGTGACCACTTCCACCCCGGCCTGGGCATTGACCACCAGCACCACGGTATCAACCGCCGGCAGACACGCGTATGCCTGACCTATAAGGTCGGGCGAGCCTGGCGTGTCGATGATGTTGATGCGCTTGCCTGCGTGGTTTACGTGCAGGATCGAAGCATAGATGGAGTGCTGATGTTCTTTTTCTTCCTTCTCGAAATCGCTGAAACTGGTGCCGTCGGCGACGGATCCCTTACGCCCCACGGCGCCCAGCAGAAACAGCAGCGAATCGACGAGCGTGGTTTTGCCGCTGCCGCTGTGGCCGGCCAGCATGATGTTGCGAATATCCGCGGTCGTATAACTGGGCATACCGATAGCTCCTCAATGGCTCCGATGGTAAAGAACCGAGAGTATAAGGCCGCGCCGCGCAGAATCAAACGAGCAGGGCGGTTGCTTTCGCCCCGTGCCGCACGCACAATAGCGCTTCGGCCATGCCGCAAAGATACCGGTATTTCAGCGCCGCCGACGCCGCCAGAACCGGCCGATTGTCGTTCATCGCCCGACAGGTGGTCGAGGGGGTGATAACCGGTCTGCATAAATCGCCCCATCGCGGGTTCTCGGTGGAGTTCTCCGAGCATCGCGAGTATGTGCCGGGAGATGAATTGCGCCATCTCGACTGGCGCACCTACGCCCGCTCCGACCGCTACTACATCAAGCTGTACGAACAGGAAACCAACCTGCGGGCCACGCTGGTGCTGGATACCAGTTCGTCAATGCAGTTCGCCGGCAAACACGAATACGGCAGACACTTATGCGCGTGTCTGGCGTATCTGCTGGCCCACCAGCAGGACCTCGTTGGGCTGGTGACGCTGGACGACGACATAAGAACCGAATTGCCTCCCGGGTCTTCCCCGGCTCATCTGGACCGGCTGTTCAGGACGCTTGAGAGCGACGGCGTGGATACCGGCCGAAGGACCAACGTGGCCGCGGGTCTCCATCGTCTGGCCGAGAAACTGCCGCGGCGCTCGCTGGTTATGCTGATAAGCGACCTGTGGATGGATGAAGACCAGTTCGCCCGGGCGCTTCAGCACCTGCGGTACAGGAAACATCAGGGGCTGGTTCTGCATCTGGTGGACCGCGCCGAACTCGAACTGCCTTATGAAAGGCAGGTTACGCTGGAAGACCTGGAAACGGGCGAAAGAATTCAGATCGACCCGCCGCAATTGCGCGAGGCGTACAGGAAAGAGGTTCAGAAATATCTCACCGCTCTGCGGCGCATCTGCAACGATTGCGACGTGGAATACCACATGATCCACGTCGATCAGCCTTACGAGAAGGCGCTGGTGGAGTTCATTTCCAGGCGCTCATGAACGTCGCCCGCACCGCGGCCGGCGCGCGTGTCATCAGCCGTCGCCAGTGGCTTTGCACCCGCAGCTTACGCCCGCGCGGCGAGCATGTAGATCGAGCCCTCGGGCATACCAGCGCCGTGCTGCCTTATATGCGCAAATGCGTTGTTTCCTGTTCAGAGCGTGTTGCCTGCGCAAAGCCCGAGAGATGTCCGCAGCACCGTGCGAACTGGCGGGAAATATCGCTTCGGAAATGATACCGACAAACGCACCTGGCAGGATTCGAACCTGCGACCGACGGATTAGAAATCCGTTGCTCTATCCAACTGAGCTACAGGTGCTCTACTGGCACATAGAATACTACTGGCCGCCCGAAGCGCTGGCAATCTTGACATGGCCGGCGGCGGCGGTAAACTCTGTTGCGCGTAGATTCGCTGCGCGGTAAACGGCGGGGCCATAGTGAAATGGGATCACGCCACCATGGCATGGTGGAATTTGGGGTTCAAATCCCCATGGCTCCATTCAATTCGCCGGTTGAGTTGTTTCAGCACCACAGGGAATACGGCGGATAAGGACCGCGCAGCAGCAAAAGGCACGCTGCGCGCCAGTCCGCTGGTGACGGACCAGGGCAACAGCGCCCAGCGCAGCTTCGACACGTAACAGAGACGCGCGATCGCCGTGTGCCCCGCGCGCAACATCACTTCCGAAGCAGTGTTGCGCCGAAACGGGTTGGCGGCAGCTCAGCGCTTATTGAATCGTTATCGCGCCGGTCGGGCACTTGTCCACGCACGCGCCGCAGTCGATGCATTCGTCTTTATTGACTTCCGCTTTCTTCGTCTCGCTCTGTTCCACCAGTTTGATGGCGTTGGACGGGCAGGCATCGACGCAATCACCGCAGCCCTCGCACTTTTCCTTATTGACTTCAGCAGGCATGTCTGTGTCTCCTGAGCATTAACTAAGTAACGGGCCGGGCTCTCTTTCGAGCCGCCGCCCGTCTTGCCGGAATCATAGTATCCACTGGTACGTTTTTCCAGCGCGGCTATACTGCGTCGGTTGGACGGATAACACATGACAAGGTACGCAGCGGTTACAGCCATCATCGTGCTTGCCGGCGCATTTGCGCACGCCGCGGAAATGCCCACTTTGACCATTGAACTGCCTGAAGGACTGAAGGTGCAGTCGGCCGCGGCGGCGGCGTCGGCGCTGAAACTACAGACCACGGGTGCGGTGCAGGGCCGGAAGGTGGTCTTCGCCAACCTTCTGCCCGACACGCCCTACGATGTGCGTCTGGTGCTTTCCGACGGCACAGTGCTTCAGGGGGTGGACATGAGCTGGTACAGCCTGGAGCCCCGCAAGCCCGCCGAGCCTATGGACGAGGACGACCGCAAACAGATAGATGAGCTCTTCTTCGGGCACAAGGGTTTCGAGAACAAGCGCAACATGCTCATCATCCAGGGGGACGGCGAGCGCGCGGTGATCCTCGCCGAGCTCATCCGCGATACCGCGTTTCACAGCGATAAAGGCGGAGAAATCATCTGGCGCGTGGAACTGTGGTATTTCAGGAACCAGCACGGCGGCTGGGAGAAAGTCCAGCAGCAGAACAAGGTGTTGCGGCGCGAGCGGTTTACCAGCCGCGCACAGTTCGACGCCGTCGCGGGCAAGTTGCGCTGGCTGGCGCAACTCGGCGGCATCAAACTCGCCAGGGGCGAGAATCGCACCATCACGCTCGACCTGACGAAGAAGGAAGATTCGCCCGTCCGGAAGAAGGCGGAGCAGTAGGCGACGCGGCGACCTGCGCGGCGGCTCTTATTGCAGCGTCACAGGCCGGTCCATAATAACGCTGTGCCGCTCGGCCTCGAGAATGCGGATGCAGTTCACGGCATCGGCCATCGTGACCTTCTGCGGGTCGCGCTGCGCGGCGATGCAGTCGAGGAAATAGTTTATTTCGCCGTCGTAGCCCGTGCCGCTTTCCAGCGCCACCGGCTGACGCGCGCCGTCGGCATACACCACGGCCGGGGGATTCGCGCCAAGATCATAGACTGCCGTCGCCCGCTCGAAATTGACCGTGTACTGCATCGTGAACGGGAAACCAGCCGCCATGGCCCAGCCTCCTTCGGCCAGCACCAGCGGGCCGTTGTCATAGCGGTAGCGCGTTATCACGTGATCTATTTCGCTGGTGATGCGGCTATAGCCGACGCTGTGAACTTCCGCGGGCGATCCGAAGCAGTGCTGCACGAAGTCGGTGTCGTGTATGTGCAGGTCGAGCAGCGCACCGCCGCACGCTGCTCCGTCGGAATAGAAAGGGCCGCCGGGATGGCTCGCCACGCGCCGGAAATGCGCGCACAGAACCTTTCCGAACCGCCCGTCGTCAACGGCCTGCTTGAGGAACGTCCAGCCCGGCCAGAAACGCATGCACATGGCGACCATGCAGCGCACGCCGCGCCGCGATGCCGCCGCGGCAGCATCGGCTATCCGCCGGGCGTCGGCCAGCGTGCGCGCCACGGGCTTCTCGATGAGCGTGTGTTTGCCGGCCTCCAGCGCCGCAATGGCGTATTCAGCGTGAAGCGGCGTGGGCAGACATATGTCCACAACGTGTATGTCCGGGTCGCGGATGAGGTCCATCGCCTCGGCATATTTCCGCACGGAAGCGTAGTCCACGGTACCGCGCGCCTGGCCCTCGACATTGCCCGTCGCGCGCACGCGTCCCTCGAGCCGGTCGGGCATCTTGTCGCTGATGGCCAGCAGCCTGACATCCGGCCGTCGCGAATACACATCGATATGCGTAAGCCCCATCATCCCCAGACCGACAACGCCAACGTTGATCATGGTTCGCGCCTCTCCGGCTTATGCCGCATGCATCATACACGGTTCGGGGCGTATGCGGACATGGTGCCTGCGGAATCGACGCGGGATGACGTGCTGCCGTCTGCGGCGGTCGGCGGCCGCGGCGCGGGCGAGAGAGCATGATGAGCATGGTCAGACGACGGCCGTTTCGTCCTCCCGAAGATCCGGCACCGTTTCGGTTTCGTCGTCGAAAATGCGTCGCGTGCTCCACAAAGACTCGCGGCGGGTGTCCGGCGACATGGCCGCCGGCATCTGTGCCGCTGTTGAAAAAACGCCTGTGCTGTATCGGGCAGAGTTGCCGGCAGCGACAGGTATGGTCTGCATGGGCGCAGCGCGCATGGCGGCCTTTTCGCTGCCTCCGAACTGACTCATGAACGCCGCGTCGATAAGGTAGTAGTCGTCGGCATCGACGCTGCCGCTGTAGTCGAGATCGCCGGCGCGACAGGTGCTGCCGCCGTTGATGAAGCCCTGGTCGATGTGGAAATAGTCGTCGGCATCTATGTCGCCGTCGAGGTCGGCGTCGCCGTTGAGGGTCAGTGCGACGATGACGCAGTTGGTACTGAGCGGTTCGCCGCCGAGGTCGGGCCTTATGGGCAGGCCGTCGGCGCCGAGATTTCGCACCGCGGCCAGACCCATCCACGGAGTCCATGATGCCACGCTCGACGTGATGCCGGCGCCCGACCACAGGGGTTCGGCGTTGCGTGCACGGGCGACGGCGGAGCTGAGGGCGGCCAAAACATCGTCGGGCGAGCCGGCCACAGGCTCGACTATGAGTGCGTTTGTGAACAGGTCGAGCGTTGCCGTGTCGGCCAGAAACAGCTCGCCGAGGCGCAGGCGACTGTCTGCCGCGCCGGGCTGGATGAGGGCCGAGGAATAGTCGTTCATGGTCAATGTTGACCACGTCTGCGAGGCAGCGAAATAAGCGCTGACGCCGGCGGTTACGATTACGTCAAGCGAGCCGGGCGTTTGGAATGAGGCATCGAGAAGGAGCCAGTCGCTCTGAACCCATACGGAGTTATCGCCCGTGCCTGTCAGGAGCCGCAGCGAATACATGCCCGCGCCGGCGCTCGGAGCGACGGTGATGGAATCGTTGCCGGAGGTGCTGTCGTTGGTCGCCGCGTCGAGGGTGAATGTCTGGACGCCCGACAAGCGCAGTTCGGGGATGGCGAGATGATCGGACGAGCCGACGAGCCGCGACGTTGTGCCGTTGTAGTTCTCGATGGTCAGCAGATCGCGGTCGCCGGGGGTTACGAAAATGAGCTCGTCCAGCCCGGATGCTTGTACAAGATCGAAGTCGCTGATGCAGACGGCACCGTAACCGCCGGCGGGCAGGGGGGCGCCGGTATATGGCATCCGGGTCCATCACGGCATTGCCGATGACATCGTGCCAGGAGGTGCCGGCGACGGTGAAGAACAGGCGATAAACGCCCATCGCCGCGGCGGGGATGGGGTCGGCCGAGTGCAGCCGCCACGGGCGGCACGTGAACGCGCCGGCGGCAGGCGCAAAAGCGAGGCCCTCGATGCCCGGCGCAATGCTGAGCTGGCCCGCAAGCGTCAATGTTCCGGTCGATGGATCGAGGGTGTAGAGATTCCTCTGGCCGATGTACGCCATCTCGCTGACGTACAGCGTGCCGGTGGCGCGGTCGAACTTCATGGCCGCCGGGCTGAACGGCATCTGACTTATCTGACGCGAGAACAGGACCGCGCCGGTTGACGGCGAAACACGGCGGATCTCATCGGGAGCGGTCCTCAGCATCCACAGGCCGCCGGCGGAGTCGAACGCCATACAGCGGACGCCGGAGGCCCCCGGAAGCGTAAGCGGATTTGTCGCCTGGCCGGTGGCGAGATCGATCTTCCACAACTGCCTGGTTTCGAAACTCACTGTCAGCAGCCATGCCTGTCCGGTGGTCGGGTCGATGTCTATTTCGGCATCCGATACGCCGAACGTCAGCGCCTGGCCCACGGGAGTGGTCGCGCCGGTGGTCGCTTCCGCGCGGTACAGCCAGTTGAGCGACGCGGAGGGCGGCATGGCCCCAAGAAGATAGAGGTAACCGTCGGGACCGAAGGTGATGCCCCTGGTGGAGGCAAGGCCCGTTGAACGGGGGTTTGACATCTGTCCCGTGGAGGCATCGACATCATACAGAACGCCGTCGGGTCCGATGCCGAGCAGTTGCCGCGCGTACCTCTGCGAGTAGCCGTTCTGCGGCATCACGGCGATGGTGACGCTGCCGGGAGGCAGGCCGGTGAAAGTGAAACCGCCTTCCAGATCGCTTGCCGTGAAGGTTTCGCCATCGTCATACAGGCCGTTCTGGTTGGCGTCGATATAGACAACCTGTAAAGGCATGGCGCTTTCCGACTCATCGCGGCGGGCGTTGCGGTTGGCGTCGTTGAAGACTGTCCCCGTGATGATGCCGGGTTCGTAGCCGAAGAAGTTACAGCCGGCGAGAGTCTGGTTTTCGGAAACGGCGGCGGTGTGCCAGCCGTCGCCGGGCATGAAGGTCAAACCTGACAGACCGAACTGCACTCCCAGCGGGCCGACCTGTTCCAGCGTCCCCGCTTTGCTGAGCGTCCAGAGGTTGTTGGCGGCGCCTGTCATGCCGTCGGCGATGTAGAACTGCTGCCGGCGATCGTCGAAGGCCATACCCGCCGCCGGGCCGAGAACAACGGGGATAGTGTACGGGTCGTAAGTCTGGCCGGTGGTTTTGTCCACACGCAGAACGCGGCTGCTGGTTGTGCCGCAGTCGATGATGTAGAGCGTCCCGCCATCGAAGGTCATGGCGGAGGGATCGAAGACGCCGGGCACCTCGCCGACAGCGGTCGCCGCGCCGGTCAGCGTGTTGATGGTGAGCAGCCGGTATTGGCTGCCGGACAGAGCATAGAGGCCGTACAGCGTGCCGTTGGAAGGATCCACCGCGAGATCGCCTTCGTAGATGGAGATGGACGCGCCCAGTGAGCCGACCAGCGTGGCGCCACCCGTCGCGGGATCGAGACGGTAGAGCGAATTGGGCTGGCCGCTGTGGGCGTCGAAGGTGGTAACCGTGTACAGGCTGCCGGAGGCGCTGGCGGCAAGTCCCACCAGACCGCTGATGCCGGTGTTGCGCGGGTTGGTCGCCGCGCCGGTTAGCAGGTTCACGTCGTACAGCACGCCGCCATAGGACACGCCGGCAAGGGCGCGCGGCCAGGTCTGAACGGCCGTCACGGGACTCCATCGCACGCGATACTGCCCGGGCAGAACCGGGTGAATGCTGTAAGAGCCGTCGCTGTCGGTATAAGCGGATGGCTCGAAGACATCGAGCCGCCCGTTGTTGTTGTAATCGAGATAGACGGTCTGTCCGGCCAGGCCGGCGTCGCCGCTCTGCCATGTGGCGTCGCCGTCCTGGTCGTCGTACACGTTGCCGTTGATGGTGGCGGGCGGCACCTGACCGATATCGACGCCCGCAAAGGTCTGACCGATTGCCAGCGCCACGCGGAAAGTGCCGGAGGGAGAAGGCGCAAAACGCAAACCCGCCAGACCTCCCGCCAGCCCTGGCGGGCCGACGGGCGTAAGCGTCCCATCGTACATATCGACCACATACAGCTGTTGCGAGGCGCCCGGCCCGCCGTCGGCGAGGTAGAGAGCGCCCGAAGCCGGGTCGAAATCCATGCCGGCGTAATACCCCAGAGCGGGGCCGGCCAGATCGAGCGACCAGAGTATTTGTCCCGTCGCGGGCGCAACGCGCAGCAGTCTCCGGGCGCCGCTGTCGAGTACGTACAGGTCGCCAGCGTCGGTGAAGGCCATGGCGGAACAGTTGACAGCGCCGGGAATCACAGCGACGCCCGGGGCCGAGCCGCCGGGATACAGGGCAAATATCTCGCCGGACGGCGTGACGCCGTAAAGGAGATTCGCTGCCGGGTTGTAGTCGATGTCCCCCTCGTAGGTCTGCCGCGGGTAGCTGCATACGAATGTCGCCGCGCCGCTGAGGGGGTCGATGCTGTACAGCGAGTTGCGGTAGCCCTCGGGCGACCAGATGTCGGTGGTGAGCGTGTAGAGGGCGCCATCGGGCGCGAAAGCGATGCCGACGCTGGTGCCGGTGTGAGTGGATCGCGGGTTGACGGCCAGCGCCGTGCGCTGGTCCAGATTGTGCAGCGTGGCCTCGAACTCGATGCCATACAAGCCGGTGGGCGCCGTGCCGGTCCAGCTCGACTGCGGCAGGGGCACGACGGTGTAGAAATGGGGCGCCAGGCCCGTGAAGGAGTAGTTGCCGAGGGTGTCGGTCCAGGTCGCGCGTTCGCGCGCGCTGTCGTACATGCCGTTGCCGTCGGTATCGAGAAAGACGCGCCGGCCGGCGATGCCCTGCTCGCCGGCGTCGCGCACGCCGTTGGGTCGTTGAAGACAGTGCCCGAGATGGCGCCGGTGTGGGGCCCGCCCATGACCTTCGGGCGTAGCGTGGGGTCGCCCTGCATGGTCATGCCGTTGAACCAGGCCAGGTCGTAATTGACCACGGGCTGCCCGTTGGTAGCGGGGGCGTGCAACTGGAACCACTTGAGGAAGGCCTGGCCTACGCTGTCGCCTTGTGTGAGCGGGCCGTAGTAGTCGGTGTGGTGCAGCATGGCGCCCGGCTTGGAGCTGCCGACGGCGCCGAGCACGAAGTCGCCGCCATAGACGTAGGCGTTTATGAGCGCGTTTTCCTCGGTGAAACGCGAGGCAGAGCAGTCGAAGAGATTGAAGAAGGCGGCTCGGGGGTTGGCGGCGACTATCTGCTCGCTGGTGATCCAGCCGCCGCCCACGCCCTCCACTGCCAGCCCGCCGGGGTTGCTGTGAATGGCCTGGATGACCGACTCGTAGTCCTGGGCGGCGTAAGCGAGGTAGCTGTCGCGCGTGGTCTGCTGCGGGTCGTCGATGAAGGTGACCTGGCTGTACAGCCCGGCCATGTAGCTGGCGTTCCACATGCCCGACCAGTCGTCGTCTATCCACATGAGGCCGCGGTTCTCATAGGTGAGCATTCCGGTGCGGTACATGTGGACTTTCCAGAGGTAGTCGCTGATGAGCTGAGCTTCTGTTCTGCCGCCGGTAATCTGGCCGAGGTTATCGGCGCAGATGCGCGACATATAGATTTCGGGAGCGACGTCGCCCGAGCCGTCTTCGTGACGCGAATACGGCTGGTGATCGAGGTCGTAGTCGCCGTCGAGGTCCATGAAGTACAGGTCATGGGGATATACGGCTGGTCCGGGCTCGCCCGTCTCGAAAGTATCCCACGAGCGGAAATCCACGCTGGTGACCGTCGGGTAGTTGCCGACGAAAACCGCTCCTTCCAGCCCGTCGTTCTGCCAGCGGGCGCGCAGCTGATTGCGGAGGTCGGCCGCGCTGCCGGGGTATTGGCGCATCGTGACGCGATAACCTTCGGCGGCGAGGTCGCGGATCCAGGTGTCAACGGCGGCCTGCGTTTGCGCATACAGCGCCGGCATGATGTAGATATCGAGCGTGCGCTGGTAGCCGTCGGGGGCGGCCGCGGCTGATGCCGCAACGGGCGCGGCCGCGAGGGCGACGTGTTCTTCAGACGCTCCCGAGAGCAGCCGGCGGTTTTCGAGCGGCTCGCACGTGTATGGGCGGAAAGCGGAGACGCCGCGCCAGGCGTAAGCGCGTCGCCCGCGGGGCGGCCGGCATGTGAACGAATGCACCGGTTGCTCCTCTCCCCGGCGCGGGAGGCAATTGTCGGATGAAGCCGCCCGGCGCGGACTGATATGGCAGGCGCACAGAACCGCCCGGGCCGGAGCACTATGGCCGCGCCCGCGGAGCTGCTGGGTTCCCCGCATCGGCCTGAGGTCTGGAGTCGAGTCGGCGGCCACAGCGAGCCGATGCGGTACGCTTGTCAGAACTATACCCGTACGCCGGTCGGAAGCGAAGATAATTCTTGCGTTCTACAACTGGTTTTTCGCGGGCTTTAGCGCTACCTGAAGCAGGGCATGCCGGAGGATGCGGGTTGTGGGGAAACTGGGCAGAAGGGGCAGACGGTCTGCCAGGGTTGCCCCGGCCGCGCTCGCGCAAGAAAAGAGCGGCCGCAGCGCTGTGGCTGCGGCCGCGTTTCCGGCGCGGAATGCCTTTCCCGGCTACTGTACGGTTTCCACGTCCACGGTCTCGTCGCCGGCGTCGATGGTGGCCGTGTCGTTGCCGTTGCCACCGTTGATGGTTTCGCCGGAGACGCCGTCGTTGCTGAAGATCACGTCGTCGCCGTCTTCGCCGTAGAAGTAATCGAAGGCCGCGCCGCCGGTGAGGGTGTCGTTGCCGGCGCCGCCGTAGAGATAGTGCTCGGCGCCGTCGTCGCTGGCGATGGAGGTCAGTGCGTCGTCGCCCGCGCCGCCGCGGAGGTTCTCCACTGACAGGCCGATGTTATCGCCTTCGCCGGCTTCGCCGTCGTTGGCGACCCCGTCGATGCTGAGAGTGAGATCGGCGACGCGGTCGGAGTAGTCGGCCCAGTCGTCGCCCTCGCCGCCGGTCAGCACATCGGCGCCCGCGCCGCCGACCAGGGTATCGTTGCCCATTCCGCCGTCGAGGGTGTCGTCGCCGTCGCCGCCGATGAGCAGGTTGTCGAAGTCGCTGCCGGTGATGCTGTCGTCGCCGGCGCCGCCGATGACGGTCTCGATGTCATCGAGGACCCAGTCGTTCTCGCCGGCCTCGCCGTCGTCGGCGTTGTCATCAAGGGTGATGGTAAGGTTGGCGACGCGGGAGGAGTAGTCAACGGTGTCGTTGCCGTCGCCGCCGCTGATGAGGTCTGCGCCGGCGCCGCCATCAAGCGAGTCGTCGCCGTCGTCGCCCAGAAGTTCGTCGTCGCCGTCGCCGCCGATAAGCGTGTCGTTGCCGGCGCCGCCGGAAAGGATGTTGTCGGAGGCGTTGCCGGTGATGGAGTCGTTGCCGTCGCCGCCAATTGCGTTTTCGATATCCGCGCCAATATCGTCGTTTTCGCCGGCCGCGCCGTCGTTGGCCACGCCGTCAAGGGTGATGGTGAGGTCTTCGACGCGTCCGCTGTAGTCGGCGGTATCGACGCCGTCGCCGCCGCTGAGCACGTCGGTGCCCGCTCCGCCGTTGAGCACATCGTCGTCGGCGCCGCCGTACAGAGTGTCGTTGCCGCCGCCGCCCTCCAGGGTGTCGTCGCCGGCGTTGCCGGTGAGAACATTGTCCCCGGCCGTGCCGACGATGGAATCATTGCCCGATCCGCCGGTGATGTTTTCGATGTCGGCGGCGATATTGTCGCCTTCGCCGGCGGCGCCGTCATCGGCGACGCCATCGGCGGTGAGGACGAGGTCTTCGGTGCGGTCGGCGTAGCTGACCTCGTCGATGCCGTCGCCGCCGTTGAGCTCGTCCGCGCCAAGGCCGCCGTCGAGGGTGTCGTTGCCGTCGCCGCCCTCCAGGGTGTCGTCGCCGGCGTTGCCGGTGAGAACATTGTCCCCGGCCGTGCCGACGATGGAATCATTGCCCGATCCGCCGATGATGTTTTCGATGTCGGTGCCGATGTTGTCGTTTTCGCCGGCCGCGCCGTCGTCGGCGACGCCGTCGGCGTCGAGGGTCAGGTCGGCGGTGTGGTTGGCGTAACTGGCGGTGTCGGTGCCGTCGCCGCCATTGAGAATGTCGGTGCCGGCGGAGCCGTCGAGCGTGTCGTTGCCGGCGTCGCCGTTGAGGGTGTCGTTGCCCGTTCCGCCGGTGAGGCTGTCGTTGCCGTCGCTGCCGTCGATGCTGTCGTTGCCGGCATTGCCCGTTATGACGTCGTTTCCATCGCCGCCGTCGATGCTGTCGTTGCCGGAGGCTCCGTCGATGGTGTCGTTGCCGGCGTTGCCCGCGAGCAGATTCGCCGCGGAAGAGCCGGTTATCAGGTCATCGCCGTCGCCGCCGAGTATCGTTTCGATATTGGACCGGACGTTATCGGTCTCGCCCGCCGCGCCATCATTGGCGACATCGTCGAGGCTGATGCTGAGGTTGTCGCCGCGCGAGGAGTAGTCGGCGGTGTCGTTGCCCGAGCCGCCGGTGATCGTATCGGCGCCCGCGCCGCCATCGAGGGTATCGTTGCCGGCCGAACCGTCGAGCGAATCGTCGCCTGCGCTCCCGGCCAGCGAATCGTTGCCGCTGTATCCCAGCAGCGTGTCGTTGCCGCCCAGACCGATCAGCGTATCGTTGCCGTAGTAGCCGTCGAGGCGGTTGGCCGAGGCCGAGCCGGTTATCTGGTCGTTGCCACTTCCGCCGCGGACGTATTCCACGTCGGAATGAACGTTGTCGCCGCCCTCGCCGTCGTCGGCGACGTCGTCCAGGGTGATTGTGAGGTTGGCGGTGTGCTTGGCATAGTCCACATAATCCGTGCCGTCGCCGCCGGAAAGGTCATTGTTTCCCGCGCCGCCGTAAAGCGTGTCGTTGTCGTCGCCGCCGTTTATGGTGTCGTTGCCGTTAAGACCGCTGATGCGGTCGTTGCCGGCGTCGCCGTCGATGGAGTCTGCGCCAGGACCGCCGGAAATGGTGTCGTTGCCGGTGCCTCCGGAGATGGTATCCGCGCCGGAGCCGCCGCGCACAACGTCATTGCCCGCGCCGGCGTCGATGGTGCAGGCGATAACGCCCGGCGCAATGGAGATGAGATCGCGTCCGCCGCCGGAATCGATGGTGATCTGCGTCACAGCCGCGGCGGTGAAACGTTTGAGCCGGCCGTTCTGAATGACCAGAAGTTGCGTGCCGCGCGGGCGCAACACGATGGTGTCGTTGAGCGCGCCGCCGGTAACGGTGAGATGTCCGCCGACCAGCGTCGCGGAAAGCAGACGGCGCGATTCGAGGTATTCGATCATCATAGCGCAACTCCTCTGCGCCGTGCCGTCGGCATTACATAATGACAACTTAAGAATGCTGCTAAGGTCCCAGATGATATTGCCGATAAAAGAGCCGGCGCGAGCGTCCGATAACGGCGCCGGAAGGCGCTGCATCCCGGCGCCGGCAGGCCGTCACACAGAACGCGGCAGATCGTTTCCCGCAACCGGCGGCATCAGGCGAGCGTCGCTTCTGGTATATAGAAAGCCATGCCCGTCGTTCATGATCAGCACGCCCCGTCCGTTGCGGCGTTCGTCAGCGATGTCATGCCGCTGCTGTGCCGCACAGCAAGCGGCGGACGCGCCGTCGCCGATGCGCGGTCCATCGTCGAGACCGACCGCTGGAACTCATTCGACCAGTTTCGCAGGACCACGCGGACCATCGCGGCTGCATTTGAGCAGGCCCGCGCGCATGTGGAGGTCTATCGCGCCCCGACCGGCGGCCAGAGCGGCACCGGCAGATGGATCATTCAGGAGGCCGCCGACGTCAGCGACGCCGTCCTGGAGCTCATCGAGCCGGAGCGCCGGCTGATCGCGGATTATCGCGCCAACCCGTGGCACGTGGTGCAGTGGACCAGCGCCACCCCGCCCGACGGAGCGATATGCCCGCTGACGGTGGTCGATACGGAGGAGCAGCTGGCGCGTCTCAAGCCGCAGGCGCTGGCCGGGAAGATGGTCCTTACGCGCCTGAAGCCGTGGGACTACCGCAGAAAGTTCGTGGAGAAGGGGGCATACGGCGTCATAGCCGACCCGCCCGTCGAAAACTGTCCCGATGCCGTGGCGTGGGTGAAGTTCGGATGGGGCGGGCTGAGCATTGCCGATGCCACGGCGCGGCTGGTGGGGCTGGCCATCTCCTCGCGGCAGGGCGACGAGTTGCGCAGGCTGCTGGCTTATCACGGACGGGCTGTCGTGCGCGTGAAGGTGGACGTTCGCCGCTACGCGGGCTGGCATGACGTGGTCAGCGGCGTCATCCACGGGCGCGACGACCCGCAGAACGAGGTATGGGCCATCGCCCACAGCAGCGAACCCGGCGCCCTGGACAACGCCTCGGGCGTGGCATGCTGTCTGGAGGCCTCACGCATCATCAACGCGCTCATCGCCGCCGGCAGTCTGCCGCGCCCGCGCCGCAGCATCCGCTTTGTGGCCGGATACGAATGTTACGGGTTTTTCCACTATTACGAACACCAGCGGCGCTTCATGCCGCCGCTGGCCGGTTTGTGCGTGGACACCGTGGGCGCGCGGCCGGACGTCTGCCGCGGCCTGCTGCGCGTGCATCAGAGCGTGCCCGGGTCGGCGTCGTTTGTGGATGATCTGCTGGAGGTTTTCACCTCGGCCGCGCTGCGCATCGACAATCCCGGATACAGCCTCGAGCGCAAGCCCTTCGTTTCCACCGACGATACGCTGCTGGGAGATCCGAAATACGGGTTTCCGTGTCCCTGGCTTACCAACCATCCGTGCAAGGGCTATCACAGTTCCGCCGATACTCCGGAGATGCTCGACGAACGCGGGCTGGCGGCGTGTGCGGCGGCGGTGGCGGCGTACCTGTATTATCTTGCCGACGCCGGCACGACCCACGCTCTGGAACTGGCCGACTGGCATACGCAGTCGGTTGCCGCGCGCCTGCGCGCCTCGCCCAATCAGGCGCACGTGGAAGTTCTGACAGCCGGACATGCCGCCTCGATACAGCGGCTGAAGTTGTGGCTGTGGGGAGGCGACAGGTCCGAGATACTCGCCCGTCTGGACCGGTGCGCTGAAACGATTCGGGAGGAAGCCGCGCGCCGCAGGCAACAGGTTCCAGCACCTCAGCTGCCGCCGCTGGAAGGTTCCGATGCCGACGAACTGCGCAGGAGCCTCGATCTTCTTCCTTTTCGCCGGACGATGCTCGCGCCGACGGCCGAGAACGTCATGCCGCCGCTCAACTCCGATATCGCCGGGTTTCCGCGGTGGTCGCTGTACTGGGCCGACGGCCGGCGCGTCCTCCGCGACATCGCGCTGCTGATGCTCGCCGAGCCGGGTGCCAGGATCGATCTGCCCGCGATGGTCAGGTTTTTCCGTGCGGCGGAGGAGCTGGGATACGTAAAACTGGTGGACCGCGCGGACCTTATCACGCGCCAGAGACTCGTCGGCGACCTCCGCAGACTCGGTCTGCGCCCGGGCATGGATGTCATGGTTCACAGCTCGCTGTCGCGCATGGGTCCGGTGGACGGCGGCGCCGATACCGTCATAGACGCCATCATCGAGGCCATCTCGCCCGGCGGCACGCTGCTGGCGCCGTCGTTCAACCACCTGCATGCGCGCGTGTTCAATCCGCTGACCACGGCCACCACCAACGGCGCCATTCCCCAGGCGCTGTGGCAACGGCGCGAGGCGGTGCGCAGCATGCATCCCACTCACGCGGTGGCGGCCATCGGCCCGCGCGCCGGGTGGTACACCGCCGGCCACCTCGAGCGCGGCATATGGGATCAGGACAGCCCCATCGGCCGGCTCGTTCACAACGGGGGCTGGATACTTCTGCTGGGGGTGACCAGCGAAGCCGCGACGGCATATCACGTCGGCGAGACCTCGCTGCGCGTTCCGTGTCTCGACCAGTTCGGCAGCATCGACCGCATCGTCATGCCCGACGGGACCGTGCGCCAGGTGCCCTCGCTGGCATGGCGCGACAACGGCTGTCCGGTGAGCATAAAGAAGATCGACGAAACGCTCGACGCCCGCGGCCTCCAGAAGCATGGCAGGGTGGGGCTGGCCGAGGCGCGTCTGGTGCGGGCGATCGATGTGTGGAACGTGCGCCGCGAGCACATCCGCGACGTGTGCCCGACGTGCCACGTGCGCCCCTATTAC